>JAABUN010000609.1_pt1 | contig 89981 bp, 120 predicted proteins | sample 5559311 | NCBI WGS metagenome assembly JAABUN01 (sample SAMN10711877, study PRJNA513370) | rock metagenome | isolation source: Antarctica rocks | place: Antarctica: Victoria Land, Siegfried Peak sud
GCCTTCTGCAGGCTCAAGGATTGGCGTGCCATTGCCACCCGCTACGACAAAACAGCCCGCAACTTCTTCGCGGGACTCTGCCTCGCCGTGGCCCTCACGCATTGGCTCAGATGAGCCCACGCCCTAGACCAGCTCGAAATCCTTCGGCTCCCAATCAGGCTTGGGATAGCGCGGGTCCAGGTCCTCCAGCGTGCGGCGCACGATTGCCGCGATCACGGCGTTGCGGGCCCACTTCTTGTCCGATGGGATCACGTACCAGGGCGCAACTTTGGTCGAGCACCGCGACAGCACGGTCTCGTAGGCCCTCATGTACTCGTCCCAGAGGAGTCGATCCTGCAGATCGGCGGGGTTGAACTTCCAGTGCTTGTGCGGATCGTCGAGACGCGCCTGCAGGCGCTCTTTCTGCTCCTCCTTGGAAATGTGCAGCATGAATTTCACGATGTGCGTCGACGAGGAGATCAGGTCCTCGAATGCGTTGATCTGATCGTAACGATGCTCGATCGCCGCGGGCAGGGCGAGCTTGCGCACTTTGCCGACGAGGACGTCCTCGTAGTGGGACCGGTTGAAGATTCCGATCATCCCGCGTTGCGGGCAGGCTTTGTGCACACGCCACAGGAAGTCGTGCGCGACTTCCTCCTCACTCGGCTTCTTGAAGGAGGTGAGCGCGACACCCGTCGGCCCCGTCGAGCCGAACACGCCCCGAACCGTGCCGTCCTTGCCGCTCGTATCCGTACCCTGCAAAATCACGAGCAGAGCGCGCGAGCCCTCCGCGAACAGCCTTTCCTGGAGCGCGTCGATCGCCTGAGCATCCTCTTTCAGGCGCTCTTTGGCGATTTCCTTATCGCGGACATGCGAGGTGTCGGCGGGGTCAAGGGCGCCGAGGTCGACTTTCGACCGGGGCTTTACGATGAAATGCCGCCTGATGTCCTGGCGTCGTCCGGTCAGTTTCAACGGGCATCCTTTCGGGAAGGCAGGGTCCTGTCTGCGGGTGGCGGTGAGCACGACAGGGAACTCGCAACGTCGCGATATCCCTGCCTCGCCACCAGCCTATACGGCGAACGATCCCGAATTCCAGCTCAGGCCGCCTCAGCCGCGACGAGGTCGTCCACCGACCGCAGGTACGCGTCCGCATCGAACTTCTTTAGCGTGTTCGCCCCCATGTAGCGTACCGTCCCAAAGATCGGCCGGCGAAACCACGGTCGATCATGCAGTCCGAACAGCCAGGCCACATTGGTGAAGGAGTTCGCATCCCGGCCGCAAAGGAAATATTTGTTGTTGATGGCGAGGGTCGTGGCGAATGCCTCCTCTGGGGATGGGGACCATTCGACGATCTTCTTGCCCCAATACATGCGCAGCCGGTTGTGCATGTATCCGGTTTGGCGCATCTCCCGCATGGCCCCGTTCCAGTATCGGTCGTGCGTCTCGCCGGCTTCGAGCTGCGCGCGGCTGTACACCTGCGGACGCGGGTCGCCGCGGTGCTCGTCGAGGGTCTTGCGGGCCCAGGCCGGAATGCTCTCGTACTCGTCGTAGCGCGGCTCGAAGACGACGTGGTTGAAGGCGAGCTCGCGCCGGACGATCAGCTCATCGAGGAAGGAGGCGCGGTCCTCCGGGCCGCCTGTCTCCGCGCTTCGAACGGCGAGGGCGATCTCCATCGGCGAGATTTGGCCGAAATGCAGGTAGGGGCCAAGATGCGAGACTGCGGCCCGCTCGGGGGAGGCGCGCTTCTCCTTGTAGCCCTCGAACCCGTCAGCCAGGAACGCCGCGAGGCGCTTCCGCGCCGCTCCGAGGCCGCCGGTGAAGCGGCGCACCGGCCCGACTGCCTGGTCGATCTTCAGGTTCGACAATGCCTTGGCGATGTCCGAGAGGTCGATGTCGGAGCGGAGGTCGAGCCCGCTCGCAGCGTGACGGAGCCCTGGCGAAGGCGCGTCGACCAGGTAGTCCTCCCAGACCCGTGCGATCTTGGGCCGGATCGTGCGGGCCGCGAATTCGTGCTTGCCGGACGCGACGGCCAGCGGGACCACGGCATCGGTCTCGAGCTGAACGACGCGGCAAGCGACCTGGTCCAGGATCGCGGCCTGCCAAGCGCGCTGAGGCTTCAAGTAGCCGCGGTCGCAAACCAGAATGGCGGCCCGCCGGGCGAGCTCGACCGTCACCTCGACCGGGGAAGCGGCACGGATCACGAATGCGATCCCGCGCCGATGGAGCGTGCGGGCCACCTCCGCCAGGCCTTCCAGGAGGAAGGCGTAATGGCGGGCATTGGCCTCGGGATAGGGTTCGCTCGTGGCGCCGGTGAGCCCGAAGGAGACGGCGACCGGGATCCCGAGCCCGTTCGCGAGCTCGATCGCGTGATCGAGCGCGGCATTGCCTTCGGCCCGCATCGCCTGCTGCATCCAATACAGGACGTATGCCCCGCCCTCGCGCGGCGGCCTGTCTGCGAGGATCGTGAGGCGGGAGGCTTCGGTCACGCGTGCCGTGCTCCTGGCGGGTGAGTGGCGCCTTGGAAACCAGGGTAGAGAGGGCCACCACGATGAGTCCACGCGCTCGGCTTCAACCTTTCTTGATCGGGATCAGCGCGCCGTCACCCGGCGTTCTCCGACCCTGTCCTCGCGACAGCGTGACCGCCGCGAGCCTGACGCGGCTGGCCACCCCTCCGAGGGAGCTCTAAGCCTCCGGGAGCCGCAACCCGGATCCCCCTTGGCCCATCTCGCTTTCATCGCGCCTCCATTTCTCGGGCATGTGAACCCGATGCTGACGCTCGCGCGGGAGCTCGTCCGGCGCGGTCACAGCGCGACCTTTCTGCACATGCCGGATGCCGAGGCGCTGGTGCGGGATGGCGGGGTCGGGTTCCATCCGGTCGGGCACGACACCCACCAGCTAGGGCATCTCGCCGGAATGGTGCGCCGCATGGCCGCCATCGACGGCTTCATGGGCTTGCCGGCGATCATCCGGGACGTCGCGCAAGCGACCGCCATGCTGGTCCGCGATCTCCCGGCGGCGCTGCGGGCGATCGGGGCCGACATAATCGTGTGCGACGGGACCGAGGCGGCGGGCGGCCTCGTCGCGGCCCATCTCGGGCTGCCGATCGTTACGGTCGCGAACGCCCTTCCGCTCAACCGTGAACCCTCCGTGCCACCGCCCTTCACGGGTTGGCGCTACGACACGTCGCGCTGGGGACTCGAGCGCAATTCGGGCGGCTATCGGGTCAGCGACATCCTGATGCGGCCGCACAGGGCGGTCATCGCCGAGGCTGCCGAGCGGTGGAAGCTCGGTTCCCGCCGAACCGTCGCGGATTGCCTCTCACCCTTCGCGGAGATCAGCCAAACTGTGGCGGGGTTTGACTTCCCGCGCGCGGAGCTTCCCGCGACCTTCCACCATGTCGGCCCGATGCGGGAAGCAAGGGCGCAGCATGGCGGCGTCGGCGGTTTCGAGCTGCCGAAGCCCGACGGGAGGCCGCTCGCCTATGCCTCTCTCGGCACCCTGCAGGGTGGCCGGCTGGGGATCTTCCGGCGGATCGCGGCAGCCGCCGACCAGATCGGATTGCGGCTCGTTCTGGCGCATGGCGGGCGCTTGAGCGACGAAGAGGCGGCGTCGCTCCCTGGAACTCCGGCGGCGTTCGCGTACGTGCCGCAGGACGAGGTCCTGGCCTGCGCGGACATCGCCTTTCTGAACGGCGGCCTCAACACGGTGATGGACGCCCTCACCGTTGCGGTGCCAATGGTGGTCGTGCCGATTGCCTTCGAGCAGGCCGCCATCGCGGCCCGGCTGGAGAGGGTCGGCGCGGGCCGGAGGGTGTCGCGTCGGTTCCTCACGGCCGGGCGCTTGGCGCGTGCCGCCGCCGGAATCCTCGATGGTCCCGGCTTCCGGGTGGCGGCTCGCGGGCTCGCGAACGAGATCGCGAAAGCGGGCGGCGCCGTCCACGCCTCGGACATCGTGGAAGCCGTGTTGTCCACCTCCCGGCCGGTGACCCAGGTCCAGGCGGCACAACTGAAGGCGTCGCGCGAGACGGCTCGCCCGGCCGCGCCCGCCAGCGAAGAGCGGGCGGCGTGACGTCGGGGCAGATGATGAGGCGGCCGACCGCCTGCGTCATCGGCGCGGGTTTCGGCGGGCTGGCGCTCGCGATCCGGCTCCAGGCCGGCGGCTGCGATGTGACCCTCCTGGAGAAGCGCGACAAGGCGGGCGGGCGCGCCTACGTGTACGAGGACGAGGGCTTCGTCTTTGACGCGGGTCCCACCGTCATTACCGACCCGTCCGCTCTCGAGGAGCTTTGGCAAGTGGCCGGTAGGCGCCTCGCCGACCATGTCGAGCTCCTGCCCGTCACCCCGTTCTACCGCCTCGAATGGGAGAGCGGATTCGCCTTCGACTACGTCAACGACCAAGCCGAGCTGGAGCGCCAGATCGGAGCTAAAAACCTTGCCGATGTCGTAGGTTATCGCCGATTCTTCGACTACTCTGAAAAAGTGTTTGAGGAGGGCTATCTGAAGCTCGGCGCCGTGCCGTTCCTGTCCTTCCGGGACATGATCCGGGCCGGCCCGCAACTCGCCCGCTTGCAGGCGTGGCGCAGCGTCTATTCGATCGTGTCGCGCTTCATCGCCGACGAGGAGTTGCGGCAGGCTTTCTCCTTCCACACGCTCCTGGTCGGCGGCAATCCGTTCAACACCTCGTCGATCTATGCGCTGATCCACGCGCTCGAGCGGCGCTGGGGCGTGTGGTTCCCCAAAGGTGGGACGGGTGCGCTGGTCCGCGGCATGGTGCGGCTCTTCGAGGAGATGGGCGGCGCCGTGCGGGTGAACGCCGAGGTGGATCGGATCGAGGTCTCGGGAGGCCTTGCAAGGTCCGTGACATGTCGCGACGGGTGGTCCGGCGCCTTCGACGCCGTCGCGTCGAACGCCGACGTCGTCCACACCTATGGCCACCTTCTGCGTGACGAGCCCCGCGGCCGCCGGGAGGCCGCCCGGCTGACCCGCAAGCGCTTCTCGATGTCCCTTTTCGTGATCTATTTCGGGCTGAAACGGCATCGGCCCGAACTTCAGCACCACACCGTCCTGTTCGGGCCGCGCTACCGCGGTCTCATCGACGAGATCTTCCGCCGAGAGACGCTGGCCGACGATTTCTCGCTCTATCTCCACTCGCCATGCGCGACCGATCCGTCCCTGGCGCCGCCGGGCGCGGGCTCCTTCTACGTGCTGGCCCCGGTGCCGCATCTCGGCACAGCCCCGATCGACTGGGAGGTCGAGGCGCCGCGCTACCGCGACCGCATCCTCGACTATCTGGAGCGCCGCTGCATTCCCGGCCTCCGGGCCGATCTCGTCACCGTCCGGACCTTCGCGCCGAGCGACTTTCGCGACACGCTGAACGCGCATCTCGGCTCGGCCTTCTCGCTCGAGCCGATCCTCACGCAATCGGCCTGGTTCCGGCCGCATAACCGCGACGACGTGATCCCGAACCTCTACGTGGTGGGCGCCGGCACGCATCCGGGCGCCGGCGTTCCGGGCGTGATCGGATCCGCGAAGGCGACGGCCGGGCTCATGCTGGCCGATGCGGGGCTCGTATCCTGAGGGGGCCGGATACGATCGCGGCCGCCGCGCAGGCCATCCGGGTCGGGTCGAAGAGCTTCGCGGCAGCGGCCCGCCTGTTCAATCGGCCGATGCGCGAAAGCGCGGTCATGCTCTACGCTTGGTGTCGGCATTGCGACGACGTCGTCGACGGTCAGCATCTCGGTTTCGGAGCCGGGGAGGGGAGCCACGACGCGGCCGAGCGGCTGGCCGGGCTTGAGGAGCAGACCCGGTCGGCGCTCGCCGGCGAGCCGACCGACCATCCGGCTTTCGCGGCTCTGCAGGAGGTGGCGCGTCGGCACGCGATCCCGGACCGCTACCCGCTCCAGCACCTCGCCGGGTTCCGCATGGATGTCGAAGCACGACGATACGGGACGATCGAGGACACGCTCGACTACGCCTACCACGTGGCGGGAGTGGTGGGCCTGATGATGGCGCACGTCATGGGGGTGCGCGACCCCGCCACCCTCGACCGCGCCTCCGATCTCGGCCTCGCCTTCCAGCTCACGAACATCGCCCGAGATGTCGTCGAGGATGCCGCGGTCGGGCGAGTCTATCTGCCGGCCGACTGGCTCGCCGAGGCCGGCATTCCGGCTGGCGCTGTCGCGGAACCGCGTCATCGCAAGCGCCTGGCGACCGTCGCGGCCCGGCTCGTTGACTATGCGGAACCCTATTACGGCTCGGCCCTGGTCGGCGTCCGGGCCCTGCCGCCACGCGCGGCCTGGGCGATCGGGGCCGCGCACGGAATCTATCGCGAGATTGGTCTCGAGGTCCGCAGGCGCGGCCCGCATGCCTGGGACCGCCGCGTGTCGACCTCCCGCGCGGCGAAGCTCCGCCATGTGGTGGCTGGCGGCATGGCGGCCCTCTCGGGCCGCATCGGAGCGCCCGGCCCGACGCCTCGCTCGAACCTGTACAGGTGGCCGTCTTAGCGCGGCTCAGCGCCGCGTAGCCGGCAGCCGCCACCACGGAACCTGCGGGTTTGTGTGGTGCTCGTGATGATAGCCGAAATGGAAGCAGCTCAAGAGCGACGCGAGCCAGGAGAACTCGCTCGAGCGGGCCCGATGATCGTCGCGGAACGGCTCGTCCTCGTGGCGATGCGGCAGGTAGGTGCCGAAATAGAAGAGCTGTAGCGACGAAAGCAGCGCCGGCACGCCCCACAGGAGGGCCATGTTCAGGGGTGAGGCGCCGAGCGCAACGTATAACAGGAGCACAATCGTGAGGATCGTGAACTCGCGCCATCCGAAATAGCGCCGGAAGAAGGCGAGGTACCAGGGCCAGAACCGGCGGGGCTCGCCTTCGCAGAAATCCGGATCGGCGGCGGTGCCGGCATGCCGGTGGTGGTCGAAATGCGAGGCGATCAGCCGATCGTACGAGAAGCCGGCATACAGCGCGAGGCAGAGCCGCCCGATCGCGCGGTTCAGGGCCGGCCGAAATGGGGCGAGCGAGCCATGCATCGCGTCATGTGCGACGATGAACAAACCGACGTTCAGCCAGCACTGCACCGCGATGAAAAGCGGGGCAACGGCAAGCCCAACCGGTGTCAACGGATGGGCGAAGACGCCGTAGACGTGGCCCGCGAGCCAGGCCGCTACGATCGCGGCCGCGAGCGCGAGACCGAACGTGCTCTGAGCCCGGGCAGGTCGGTGTTGCTCGGCCGCGTGGCTCGCGCTCAATTCAGCGCCCCGTCGCGGTTGCTGAGGCCCCCGCGCCTCCGGCCGCGCAGCTCCTCCCGGAGGCGACGCACGGGCGGGGCGTACAGGAAGCCGAATGAGACGCAGCCTTCCCGCCCTTCCACGGCGTGATGCAGCCGGTGCGCCTGCACGAGCCTCTTGAGATAGGCGTGTCTCGGCACGATGCGGAACGGCCAGCGCTGATGGACGAGGCCATCATGGACGACAAAATAGAGGAGGCCGTAGGCGGTCATTCCGACCCCGATCCAGTAGACAGGGCCGAATTCCACCGAGGCGATCACGATCAACGCAAGCGCGATCGCGGCGAACAGGACGGCGTAGAGGTCGTTCGCCTCCAGCACGCCCTCATGCGGCTCGTGATGGGACTTGTGCCAGCCCCAGCCGAAACCGTGCATGACGAACCGATGCACCGTCAGCGCGACGACCTCCATTGCGGCGATTGTGCCCAGCACGACGAGGCCGTTGACGAGATACGGCATGACGGCTCCTCTCTCAGGCCGACATGGTGATCGCTCAGCGGCTTGTCACGGGTCGGGGCGGCGGGCCAGAGAATTTGGCTGCCTCGCCTCAAGCGGTAGGCCGTCAACGCCGTTGACTCTGTCATTCCGGGGCGGCGCGGAGCGGCGAACCCGGAATCCACGGCGGTCAGCCGCCAAGGATGCGATCCAACCTCCGCGTTTTGGGGGTGGGTTCCGGGTTCTGCTTCGCAGCCCCGGAATGACAAGGCTGAGGTCCGACTAACGGTGCAGCGCTGCCTCAGGCGACGCGGCGATCCATCTCGTCGGACCCGCCGCGGTGGCGGAGTTCCGAGATCATGCCCACGATCTGCTGGGGCTGATAGGGTGTCCGGATGGAGGGCGCACCCTTCACCTTGGCGGCATCCGGAATGCGGTACGGCGCGCGAGACGTGTAGATAACGTCGATGCGGGGGTTGGCGATGCGTGCCGCCTTGGCGACCGCGAGGCCGGGAACCTCTCCGCCAATATCCGCGTCCACGACCAGGATGTCGATGCGGCGCTCGCCGTTGAGAGCCGCGAGGGCTTCGACGCCGTCCTTGGCGAGGAGCGGCTCGTAGCCGTACATGTTGAGACCATTGGAGGTGATCTGCCGGGTCAGGCCGTCACTTGCCACGAGAAGCACAGTCAGCTGTCTGCTCACGCCTACCTCCAAACGTCAGGTAAACCCCTCGTTTGAACCGCCTGCCGGGTGATCCCGTTTCTGATCGGCTGGTAAACGATGAGTTGACTTGATCATTCAAAGTTGAACGATCGGTTAACGGCGTCGCGCCACCTGCTCGTGTCGGGAGGTCTGCTGCACCTCGATCCTGGCGCTTCTGCGAAGTTAGAGCTCGACCGCCCGCACTGAATGATCGGCCCGGGAGGCACGTTCGGCCGCGGCCACGATGTCCAGGGCCCAGGGCTTCGGGATGTAGGTCGCGCGCGGCGGCAGGTCGCCGAGGCACGCGCCGGGATCGCCGGATGTCACGATGACGCTCACCGCCGGCCACAGGACTGCGACGCGGTGCGCCAGCGCAATCCCGTTCGTCGCGCCGGCAAGGTTTACGTCCGCCAGAACCACGCTGATCTCGCCCGCCTTGCTACAGAGGTACCCGCCTTGCTACAGAGGTAGTTGATCGCCTCCTCAGCGGACCGGACCTGCTCGACGGTGAGATCGAACTCCCGAAGCATGGCCGCGCGAGCTCGCTCTGCCCGTGATCGTCCTCGGCGGCCGTGGAACCGGCGCAGGGTTGACGACCGTGCCCGGAGGGTCGAGACACCCGCATCCGCTCTGGCGTATGGCGGGCCGGCCGCTTGGGGGAGGCGTCGCATGAGGCTGCGCAACAAGACCGCGATCGTCACCGGGGCCGCCCAGGGCTTCGGCCAGGGCATCGCGGCGACCTTTGTTCGCGAAGGCGCATTGGTCGCCTTGCTCGACATCAACGGCGACGGCGTCGCGAAAGCCGCCGAGGCGTTGGGCCCGGCCGCCATGCCGTATCGCTGCGACGTGGCCGATTCCGCCGATGTCGCCCGCGTCGCGGCCGACGCCATCGCGGGCCTCGGCGGGCTCGACATCCTGGTCAACAACGCCGGCATCACTCATCGCAACAAGCCTATGCTCGACGTCGACGAGGACGAGTACGACCGCGTCTTCGCCGTGAACGTGAAGTCGATCTATCTGTTCGCGAAAGCGGTGGTGCCGCATTTCCGCAGCCGCGGTCATGGGGTCATCCTGAATATCGGCTCGACGGCCGGATTGCGGCCGCGTCCCGGGCTCACCTGGTACAACGCCTCGAAGGGGGCGGTGAACCTCGTCTCGAAGTCGATGGCGGTCGAACTCGCGCCCGACCGGATCCGGGTCAACGCGATCGCGCCGGTCGCGGGCGAGACGCCGCTTCTCGCCTCCTTCATGGGCGAGGACACGCCCGAGAAGCGGGCCGCGTTCAAGAGCACGATCCCCTGGGGCCGGCTGTCCACGCCGCAGGATATCGCCGACGCCGCCCTGTTTCTGTGCTCGGGCGAGGCCGAGATGGTGACCGGCACGGTCCTCGCCGTCGATGGCGGCCGTTGCGTCTGAGGACGAACCGATGAGTCATCTCTTCTCGCCGATCCAGCTCGGCCCGCTCGAATTGCCGAACCGGGTCGTGATCTCGCCGATGTGCCAATACAGTGCCATCCATGGCGATGCGAACGACTGGCACCTTGTGCATCTCGGGTCCTTGTCGATGTCGGGCGCGTCCCTGCTCATGCTGGAGGCGACGGCCGTCGAGGATATGGGCCGGATCACGCATGGCGATCTCGGGCTCTACACGGACGAGAACGAGTCGGCGCTGACCCGGATCGTCCAGTTCTGCCGCCGGCACGGCTCGGCAAAGCTCGGCATCCAGCTCGCCCATGCCGGCCGCAAGGCGTCCGCGCAGGTGCCCTGGGACGGCGGACGGGCGCTCGGGCCGGACGGCGACCCCTGGCAGACCGTGTCCGCCTCCGCGATCCCGTTCGCGGAGGGCTGGCATGTGCCAAGGGCCGCGGAGGTCGCCGACCTCGACCGGATTCTCGCCGGGTTCGTGAAGGCTGCGTCCCGGGCCATCCATCTCGGCTTGGAGGTGATCGAGCTTCACGCCGCGCATGGCTACCTGCTGCACCAGTTTCTGTCGCCGATCTCGAACCGGCGCACGGACCAGTATGGCGGCGACCTCGAAAACCGCATGCGGTTCCCGCTCCAGGTGTTCGAGGCCGTGAAGGCTGCCTGCTCGCGCGAGACGGTGATCGGCGTCCGCGTCACGGGATCGGACTGGATGGAGGGCGGCATCACGGTCGAGGACGCGGTCGCTTTCGCGGCGGAGCTCAAGGCGCGCGGCTGCCACTACGTCGACGTCACCTCCGGCGGCATCTCGCTCGGAGCCAAGATCGAGCTCGGGCCAGGCTACCAGGTGCCGTTCGCGGCGGAGATCCGCCGACGCGTCGGGTTGCCGGTCTGGAGCGTCGGGCTGATCGTCACGCCGGAGAACGCCGAGGAGATCGTCGCCTCCGGTCGCGCCGATATGGTGGCGCTCGCCCGCACTGCGCTCGACGAGCCACATTGGGCCTGGAACGCCGCCCAGGTTCTCGGCGCCGAGGTCGTGCGGCCGCCGCAATATGCCCGCGCGGCCCCGCAGCATTGGCCCGGCGCGAGCTACAAGCACGAATTGCCGGCTCCGCTCCGCGCGGCGGCCGAATGATGGAGCCGGAGACGATGCGAGAGGTCCTGCGCGAGCGCGACCGGTAATGTGGAGACGACCATGCGCGACGTTTTCATCTGCGACGCGGTCCGCACCCCGATCGGGCGGTTCGGCGGCGCGCTCGCCTCGGTCCGGGCGGACGATCTCGCCGCGGCGTCGATCCGGGAGCTCTTGCGGCGCCATCCTGGCCTCGCCCCGCAGGTCGACGAAGTCGTGTTCGGTTGCGCCAACCAGGCCGGGGAGGACAACCGCAACGTCGCCCGGATGGCCTCTCTCCTCGCGGGGCTGCCCGACACCGTTCCGGCCGCGACGCTGAACCGCCTCTGCGCATCGGGTCTCGACGCGGTCGGCTCGGCGGCGCGCGCCATCAAGGCGGGCGAGGCCGAGCTCATGATCGCGGGCGGAGTCGAGTCGATGACGCGCGCGCCTTTCGTGATGGGGAAAGCGGAAGCGCCCTTCCAGCGCTCGACGGAGGTCCACGACTCCACCATCGGCTGGCGGTTCATCAACCCGCTGATGAAGGCGCAATACGGCGTCGATTCGATGCCGGATACCGCTGAGAACGTTGCCGAAGAGTTCCAGGTAGGCCGCGCCGACCAGGACGCTTTCGCGCTGCGCTCCCAGCAGCGCGCGGCGGCCGCCCAGGCCGACGGCCGGCTCGGCGCTCAAACCGTCGCGATCGAGGTCGTGGGCCGGAAGGGCCAGCCGGGCTTCATCGAGCGCGACGAGCACCTGCGGCCCGACACGACAGCCGAGACCTTGGCGAAGCTGAAGCCGATTCGGTCGGGGGGGTCGGTGACGGCCGGCAATGCGTCCGGGGTGAACGATGGCGCGGCAGCGATGATCCTCGCCTCGGCCGAAGCGGCGGAGCGGCATGGCCTGACGCCGCGCGCCCGTATCCTCGGGCTCGCCTCGGCCGGCGTCCCGCCCCGCATCATGGGCATCGGACCAGTCCCGGCGACCGAGAAGCTCCTCGATCGGCTCGGCCTCAAGGTGTCCGATCTCGACCTGATCGAGCTGAACGAAGCCTTCGCGTCCCAAGTCCTCGCGTCACTTCGGCAGCTCGGAATTGCGGACGATGCCGAGCACGTCAACCCAAATGGCGGCGGCATCGCGCTCGGTCATCCGCTCGGCATGTCCGGCGCCCGCATCGCCATGGACGTCGTTTCCGAACTGGAGCGCCGAGGCGCGCGCTACGGCCTCGCGACCATGTGCGTCGGGGTCGGGCAAGGCGTCGCGATGATGTTCGAACGGGTCGCCTGAAGGGGGCCAAGGCGATTTCAGCTCGGGGCGGCGAGGCCGAGCTTCAGGCGGTTGCGCGTCTGTTCTCGGCCCTCTATACAGCGGCCCCGGCGGCCTGAGCCTCCGGGGCGCGTAGCTCAGCGGTAGAGCACTGTGTTGACATCGCAGTGGTCACAGGTTCGATCCCTGTCGCGCCCACCAAGTTGATCAAGCACTTAGCTGCGCCTCTTCGTCTCCTACTCACGCCCGTTTCTGTGGCGCGCCACTTTTTCGGTCCCGAACGACCCTGCCGCGTCGCGCAGATAGTCGGTCGCGTGGTGCGCGTAGACTCGCGTGATCATCTGCTCCGAAGCCCCGAGATACCCGGCGACTTGCCAGAGCGGGACCGCTTGGTGGAGCAGCCACGTCGCGCACGTGTGCCGGAGTGTGTGTGGGGTCACGTCGTCGAGATGGGCGTAGAGGCAGGCTCGGATGAAGCCTCGCCGCTCCTTCGCGAGCAGCTCCCCTGCATATTCGACGGGGCCGTTGATCGTGAGCCGTCGCCACCTGACCGCGTGCGCCGCGAGCTGGCGCGGAAGCGGGACGGGCGGCCGGCGCTTCGTCGTCTCGCGCTCGCCAGCCCCGCGCCGGTAGAGCAGGCCACGGTTGAGATCGAACCACCCGCCCTCGCTGTTCACGCCCCATCTGAGCCGCAAGATCGCGTCGTGCCGCGTGCCGGTGTAGAGCGCGATCAGGATGAAGCGAGCGACGTGGTAGTTGCGGGGCCCGACTCGGCGCCACCCGGTCAGCGCGCCCGTTTTCACGTCACACGCCGTCGCGCACCAGCCGAGCGCGCCCGCGAGGAGCCGGGCGGCTTCCGACCGGGTCAACCACCGTTGCCGGGCCGGAGCCTTCGGCGGGAACGTGACCGGCACCGGGCGATCAATCTGGCGCTCGCGAAAGGCGTAGCCGAGCGCGGCCGACAGCGTTTCGAGCTCCCGCCTTGCCGTGCCGACCGCGACCACGCGGCCGAGCCGTCCGGCCGTTCGCTCCTCGACGTAGCGCCGGCATGACGCGCCGGAGATCCACGAGGCCGACCGGCCGCTGAAGAACCCAAGGAGCGGCATCATGTGGAAGCCGATCGATTCGGGGGAAGCTACGTGCGGGGCCCGGTCGGACGAGTAGAGGGTGAGGACGTCGTCGATGAGGACGTGAGCGGGATTACCGTCCCGGAAGTCCGGGCGGTGCTTCCTCGAGATGTAGTCCGCGAGGGCTTTCTCAGCCTCGCCGCGGCTTCCTCGGCCGCAGCCCGTGCCGATCTGATGCGACCCGTCTCGGATGACATAGACGGGCTCGCGACCGCCCCGCTCTCGGAGCCAGAGGCGGGGGCCTTTCGTCGGACGCGGCATTGCTTCCTCATCGCCTCGATCGCGGCCAGGGTCACATACTCGCGCCCGGCGATCATCTCGACCTCAAGGTGCCCGCGATCGCGCTCGCGCCGCAAGCCGGTTACCGTCATGCTTCCGTCGGGGAACGCCAGCTCGGCCGCGACCCTGAGCCGGAGTGGTTCGTGCTGCCCGACCGCCGCGCGGTCGATGGGCTTCCGCTCCTGCGCGCTCATCGGTTCTGCACCTCCGGCATCGCGTCGTGCGTCACGCCGTCGAGGAGGCGGCCCGCAGCCTTCTTGCCGACGCGGTACATGCCTCCAGGTGGCGGCCCAGCCTCGATACAGGGAAGGTCTCGACTGTAGGCGTCGTCTTCGGGGAGAAATTCACCCCACTGCTTGAAGAAGAACGCCACCCCCGCGGTCGCGCATTGGTCATGAATCGAGCGAGCCCAGGCAGGGTGCATCGGCCGGGCCTTCGGGCCGCTCTCGCCGCCGACGATGACGAGTTGAATTCCCGTGAGGTCGATCGCGCCGAGATCCTCGAGCAGCGGTTCGCAGGAGAGGAACCGGACACGAGCCGGCACGCGCCTAAGCACGTCGATCCGGCGCTTGCGCGCGGCATCCTCGACCGTCGTGCCGAGCCAAACATTCGGCCAGCCGTCCTCCCACTCTGGCGCGCCGATCGCCGGTGTCGGCAGCATCTTCGCGATGTTCTCCGGCCGCTTGGTGAGCAGCATCCAGTCGAGACTCGGAGTCTGGTCGATCAGGTGCCACAGGTCGTCCCTCCACCTGGTCGGAACCTGATTGTCGAACACGTCCGCGAGCGAAGCGCAGAAAGCGCGGTGCCGCTCGCCCGCTGCAGCGGCCGCCTTGTTCCACCTAATCGGCTGCTGCCAGTTCGACGCCGTCGTGCGCCGCCGCTCGCCCTGCCATAGCTGCGGCTGTCCCGTTCGCCTCGCCCAACTCTCGGCGTAGCAAAAGTCGCAAGCGGGGGTGAGCCGCGTGCAGCCGACCCACGGGTTGAAGGTGTGGCGACACCACTCGATCTTGCTGTCGGCGGCCATGGTCAGACGACCATCCGTAGGTCGAAGCTCACGAGCTCGCGCCGGTGCGGCGAGCTGCTCCGGATCGTCGGCCAGCCGAAGACCTGGTGATCGATCCGGTTGAGGGCGAAGGTCATGCGGCTTCGCTCCCGGCCCGAGCCGCCCGTTCGCGGCGCTCGATCTCATGTTTGACCGTGAAGAGGACGTCCTCGTCGAAGTCCCGCTCCGACACCCAGCGCAGGAATCCGGTGTCGACCTCGGACCAGGACGTGCCGCGGTGCTTCCCGAACTGACATCTGACCTGAAGGGCGGGCTCCGACGACCAACGGATCAGCTCGTCGAGAGACGCGAGCTGAAGCAGGTCGCGAAGGTGATGCGCGGTGACATAGGCGTCCGGGAACGCCCGGTGCGCCATGTCGGCGAGCGCTCGGTCGAGCCCGTCCGGCCGACGCCAGTACCGGAGGCCCTGATTCGAATGCAGCGGGGCTTCGCGCCATAAGCGAAGCGCGCCTTTGTGCGTGCAGATCCAGCTCCGGTCACCCGCGACGGCCGGCGTGCACCAGAGCCGCTCGAACTTCGCGTTGTGGGCCGCATAGGCGACCGGCTCGCCGGTGAAGACGAGCGGGGCCACGGCATGCCAGGGCGGGGCGTGCGCGACGTCCTCGTCGACGAGGTGGTGCACCGCCGAGGCCTCAGGCGGGATCGGGCAGCCCGGGTTGATGAGAGCCGAGCCGCCGCCGGCGACGCGCCAGCCCGCCTCGGACGGCGCGAGGTCGCACCAGCCGATCTCGACGATGCCGCTAGCGTCGCCCTTCGGCGGCTCGAAGCCGACGGTTTCAATGTCGATCGCGCGTATCAGTGTCACGCCGCCACCTCGCGGGATTGCTCGTCGGCGCGGTCGACTGCCTCCGCGATCACGTCGAGCTCGGTCGCGATCGCGTCCATCCGCGCGCGCTGGTCCGGCTTCGTGACCTTCCGGCGCGCCTGCTCGAGCGACCACGTGCCTTTTCGAGCCTCGTCTCGCAGCGCGTCCTCGAAGGATCGACGCGGCTGGTGCGTCGTGCTGCGCTTCTGCGCCGCCCCGCCCGCCGCCCACTCGGCCATCTGCCGACCGGCTACCTCGTCGAGCGCACGGCCTTCGGTGAAAATGTGCCGGAACTGTTCCGGCAGCTTCATCATCAGCCGTTCGCCGACCGCATCCGAGCGCCATGTGGGAACCCCATCCGCGCGCGGCATCAGGAGCATGTTGACGGTCATCTCGTAGAGAAGGTCATCGCCGGCGATCGGCATCATGCCGAGGTGGATGATCTTTTCGTCGCTCTCGCTCTTCGCGCTCCTGTCGGCCGGCTTGCTCTTGTCCCGGGCCCTCGAGCAGAAGATCAGGTTCGCGCCGATTTGCTTGATGCCCTCGATCATGCGCTGCCGCTTCGGCCCGACCTCCGCCCAGCCGAGCATGCCGAGCTTCTTGCGTTGGTCGTAGGACGGGTTGTCGGTCCTCGCGATCCGGCAGATCGCGGCCTCGGCGCCCTCCAGGTAGCCGCCCTGTCCGATGTGCTCGTGCGTGATCGAGTCGACGATGATCGTCTTCGCGCCCTCGGCCGCGCAGAAGCGGATCGCCTCCAAGTAGTCGAGCGAGCCGAAGGGTGGTTTGAAGTCGAGGTGCTTGAACCGGAAGATGTCCGCGTAAGCGAGCATCCGGCGCGCCTCTGTGTCTATCCCGTAGATCTCTCCGCCGACGAACTCCTGGATGCCCTTGGCGAGCCGGAGCGCGCTGTAGGTTTTCCCGCCGCCGCTTGGACCCATGATGCCGATCAGGAGCGGCACGCGTTCCCGGACGGCGTCGGCGATCTCGAACGTGCGTGCCATGTCAGGCGACCTCCGGCATGGGGGCTTGGGGAGAGAGGGCGAGCATCAGCTTCGTGCCGAGCGCTTGGAGGGCGGGGTCCGCGATCTCGCGCTCCTGCCACCGTGCGGCAGTCCAGGGCGGACTCTCTACGGAGCGAATCTCCGGTGCGTAGCCCGGCCATTCGTTCCGGCGCAGGCAGTCCTCGAACCAGACGGCTGCGGTCACGGCCTTCCGCTCGCCGAACCAGCGCTGCTCGCCGGTCAGCCGAACGACGCGGCACTCGTGGGGCGGTTTGTCCTCGACGAAGACGAAGTTGAAGGTCGCCCTGCCGATGATTTCGGGCCGCAGGATCGAGAGCCCGCGCGTGTACCAGGCCGCCTGGATGTCCAGTCCTTCCGCGACCCGGTTCGCGAGCTCGCGATCGGAGAGCCCGCCGGCCGTCGTCTTCAGGTCCCAAACGTCGTATTCGGTCGGGCCCCACCAATCGAGCATCGCGCGCCCGTAGATGCCGGTCGGGTCGCGCCAGATCGCGACCGCCTCGCCGATCCCGTCCTGGAATGCGCCCTCGGCGCCGGGGATCCTCGCGAGACGGAGTCGGACCGCGTCGACCATGGCCTCGGCCCGGGCGAGGTCGCACTGCAGGACCGGCGTCAGCCCGGCCGCGAGCGCTTCGTCGCGCTCTTCCTGCGCCGCCTTGGTCTGGTAGCTCTCGACCGGATTGCCGGCTTTGTTCGGCGCCGCGATCACGTGGACGCCGCGGCCTTGGCCGATCATCAACTCGTGCGCGACCGAACCGACGTCGAGCTTGCGCTTCCGCTGGTCTTCGTCCCCGCCGCCGAGCCGCGGATGCTTCGCCCACGCGTGCTGCGGCGTGCGGTCCAGCAGCGTGATCGCGATCGAGCGAGACAGGCTCGGCGCCGGGGCGGCGTCGGCGTGATAGACGGGCGCCGGCATGCGGTAGAGGCCAGGGCCGGCGACTCGGCCGGCGGTGTGGTCGGTCAACTCGACCTGGTTCACGGGTCCCTCCTCAGCATGGACCCTTCGCCCCGCGGCTCCGGCCGCTCGCCCTCGCAATCGCGCTCGACGACCTCGGCCACGGCCGGCCAGATGCGCGCGACGCCGTAAGCCGCACACGCGACGAGCGGCGCGAGCGCCTCCCAGCCGGCGAGCGGCGAGACGGCGGCGGCCAGCGCGGCGGCAGCGACCGCGAGGTCGAGGAGGAGGAGGGCGGTCACCGTCCCTCCAGAACATCGGCGACCATCCGGAGCGTGTCGGCAGCGGATGGGCCAAGGGTGCGCGTCCAGTCGAGGTCGTCGAGGTGATCGGCGGCGTCGAACGACTCCCGGCGGGCGCGTTCGATCAGCGGGCCAGCGGCGGCCACGTGATCGGCGGCTAGGCGGAGCGCTGCGGCGGCGCGGCCGTCGAGGGCGCGGGAGAGCGGAATGACGGGCATCTACGCTGCCCTCTGGAACTCGGCCGGGAGCGGAGCCCGAAGCGCGGCCGTGAGGTCGGCCCCGATCCGGGCGCGCTCGGCGTCGATCGCGGCCCGCTCCGCTTCGGTGGCGACGAACCGTCCCGGCGCGTAGAACAGGGCGTCGTAATCGATCTTCAGGCCGTCGAGCCGCTCCGCCATCGCGCGAGCCGCGCAGGGCATCGCGAAGCGCTCGGCCTCACGACGGGCGTCGTGCCTGGCCCATTTCAGGGCGTCGCGGAGGATCGCGAACCGGGGGCCGTAGGACGTGACGCCGGGATCGGCGAGCGTGCGGCGGGCCTGGGCCTTGATCGCGGCGGGGCAGGGTAGGCCGGCGGAAGTGAGGAGGGACATGGCCGTTCTCCGGGGAGGACGGCTGGAACCTGTCACCAATACGGTGACGGGTCAAGAGGCATGTCACCATTTAGGTGACGCTTATTTTCTGGTCATGCTCCGGTGACGTCGCGAGCCGAGCCCTTACAGCTTCGCCGCCCGACACCCCGCCGCTTCGTGCGCGATGAGCAAGGCGTGGTGCGCGGCGGCTATCTGGCGACGCCGAAGATGGCCTGGAGCTTGGGCGCCAGCGTCGCGATCGCGACCATCGCAGCTAGCAGCCCAGCGATGCCTTTAAAGATGAACTCTTTCGTGGGAAGATGAGCAACCCGCTCGTTGAGGCAAGCCAGGTTGTTGCGGATCGATTCCGTGTCGGCCTTCAAGCGGTCCAGCTCGGATGCGAGATGCTCAACCCCCACCTCGATCCTGGTCATGCGCTCTTCCATGGTCGCCATGGTGCCACCCGCCCCAGTTCTCGGCAAGTGAAGGTAGTTTCAGCGATGCCTGCCATCGAAGAGATATTCGAGATCGAGATTACGCCTGAGATGGTTGCAGCTGGCGTATATGAAGCAAACGAGCATTGTTTAGGAGAAGGTCTTCAGGGGCTCGTCTCGAATGTATTCATCGCAATGAGGCTCGAGGAGCTATATGCCGGCCGTCTTAGCTTGCGCAATAAGGTCGCTGAGGTAATCGACGAAAAGCTTACCAACGCCTAGAGGCGACCTATCATCAATGTTTTTACCAAGATGCCGCAAGGGCGGGTCAAAAACGTCATTATACCTCGTATTTCTGACCTGTTTAAGCGCCAATGACGGCCAGTCGTACATGGCCGTAGACACAACTTCCTCGTTTGAGGAGGTCGCCGTTACATGCCCGCGGTGATCCGTATCTACCGTTAGCTGTAGACCGGACAGTTTTGTTGGATCGAATGGCTCGCGAAAGGTGAGCGTGGCATCGCCTTTCTTCATCCGCTGGGTCACATCATCTACGCCGTGCTCCTCAGAATTTCGTGCATGACGCATGTACGAAAGTAGTTGGTCGTATTTTCTTGTTCGCTTCATTTGTCCGAACCAAGCGGTCGCCTTACCATTCACTTTGCTGCCCTGTTCCAGCTTCGAGTAGATTGCATTACCGGCGATCAATAGATCCGACCAAGCACCCTCGGCATCGTCGAGCGACGCGGCTTGCTCAAGGCGACTGATGGCGGAACGAGCCTTACCCAAGCGGGACAGGCCATGTCGTATAGCGGCAGACTCGACCATTCTGACCGGGTCACTCCGCGTCGTTCTTCCGCGCCGGCCGGCCAGACAGGAACCGCGAGTTCGAGGCGCGCACGCCGTGCTCGGCCGCCTCATCCGCGCCAGCGTTCGGCCCCTCGGCCGTGCATTTGCTCGTCGGGGGAGAGCCGCAGACCCGGCCGATATCGGCGTAGCCGACGCACCGCCCGCTCGGCCCGCGATAGCCGGGGCCGCCCTTGCAGCCGCAACCGGAACAGGATTCCGCCATGGCCGGGCCGAGGCAAAGCGCAGCGGCGAACACCGGCATTCTGGTGAGGCGTGCTCGCGCCCTCGTCATTGCGAGCGGGGCGAGCGACGCGCCTCGCGCATCTCGATCGCGCCGGAGTAGATGCGGGTCGCACGGATGCCCTCGAATTCGAGCATCACCTGCTCGGACTGAACGCTCCGCGGTGTAACTTCAACGTCGAAGCGGCATGCCGGCTTCTCGAGGTTCTCAAGGCCTTTGCATGGGCCGATGAGGCGCCCAGCGATCGCGCCGGTCGTTTGCGCTCCGAGGGCGCTCGACTCGATCCGGAGGGCTTTTCCCCCAAACGTTCCGATGCAGAGGAAGCCGTCTCTCGGCCGATCGACGCAGGCCACGTTCCGCACCTGGATGGTCCGCTCCAGGAAAGATCGTGGGCTGTCGATAAGCTGCCGGGGGTCCGGGGTCTCAAGAGCAGAAACTTGGTTCGCCAGCGTCATGAGCGTGGCTGCAAGTGCGACGCATGCGACCGCCTTCCTGATCTCGCGGTGGCGTGATGTATCGTCGAGCTTGCGCCAGCGGGCGGCCAGGAACGCGAATTCGGGGCGGGGAGGGGTCACGCGGGCACGCGTAACATCACCGGTTGCGACGGCGCTGGGGTTGCGGTGGAGGTGCTACCAACTCGACCGCTTCCGGGCGAATAATCGTCCGCCGCTGGTAGCCGCTGATCATGTCCTCGTCGACCTCGTCTTCAGAGAACCTGAACCGTATCGACTTCGAGCAGACCGAGGATATCGTCATCTTTTTCAGTTCCCCGCAATCCTTCTCCAATTTTAGACGCAGGACATCCGGAAACATAGCCGCTGTAAATACAACGACGTTGCGACCACTGATGCATCGGTAATCAGAAACGTCAGCGTAGTAGCACTTCATATCGCGCAGCTCGATACTCTTCCCCACGTACTTCTTAGACCCAACGCCTAGGTCCGCAGCATCTACCAATGTTGCGTCCGGGAACGAGGCGGCGGCGAGCTTGTCGATGGGAATGGGCTTGCTCCCCCCTGCAGGGGGCGGGGCCACGGCAGGGCTGGTATTCGGCGCTGGCGCCACCGGGTTTGGGACCCGGTCGAAACAGGCCAGCCTCTCCTTATCGTCCTTCATGGCCCGGCAGTCCGCGAGCCCCTCGGCCGATCTCGCTACCTGAGAGCTCAAAAGAACTGACGCCGTCGCGAACAGGACGAGCCTCACCCATTGTTCCTGCACTTGCCCCTCCTCTCTATTTCGTCGCGTACTGGCGCTTGATCTCTTTCTCGCCTACGGGTCGCCTGACTGCCTTCGATGGCACGACGACGTAGACCGACGCGACCTCGGCAAGCTCCTCATCCGGCATCGTGGGCGCGTTGAAGCTTTCGAGGTTGTAGAGGCCGGGCTCGCTCCCACGAAGAACGCGCTTGATGTAGCGGCGGTTGTCTTTGGTCACGACGAGCGCGACGTCCCCAAGCACCTGGTCGATCGGCCCGGCCGGCTGGACCAAGACGATATCGCCCGGGTCATACTTCGGAAGCATCGAATTGCCCCACACCTCGAAGGCGCGGATGCCGGACGGAATCGGGATGTCGAGTTCGATCTGAGCGACGTCGCCTCCATAGGCGAGCTGCACCTCGGGGTTTATGTCCCCGCCGGCTCCAACAAGCCCATCGATCAGGATCACGGTCGAGCGGTGGGCATCCGATACATCGCCTTCAGCGAACACCAGTTCTTCCGGACGCTTCCCAAGGTGGGGAGCGATCTTCTGAGACCAGTCGATTGGGAGTTTCCTTTCGGCATCCGCCCAGCGCTGAACGTTCTGCTTCGAAGTATCCACGAGGCGAGCGAGTTCGCTCGGACCGACGCCGGCTTGCTCCATCGCGCTCCTGAGACTGTTCGGATACTTGCCTTTCATGCTCATCAGCATGTCACCGCTCTGGTGACAAAGGGAGCATCCAAGGTGGTGACGAATGGACTTGCGCCGTCACCAAATCGGTGACATCTTCCGCGCCCATGACGATCACCGAGTTCCTCGCCCAAAGCGAAACGTCCGACGCTGCTCTGGCAGAAGCGATCGGGGTCTCGCGCCAGTCGCTGCACCGCTACAAGACTGGCGAGCGACGTCCGGAATGGGACGTGCTTGAGCGTCTTGCCAAGGTGACCAACGGTAACGTCACCCCGAACGACTTCATCGACGTCCCCCGGCCCGCTCCGGCCGAGACCGAGCCGCAGCCCGGCCCCGCCCAAGGCGTGGCAGCCTGACATGCGCCCCGCGATCCGCGCCTCACTGCATCTTTCCCAGCCCGCGGCGGGCGAACTCCGCGGCGAATGCCTGTCGTGCCTTGGAGTCGACTTTCAGGTCGTGGCCGGCGCACCAGGCGACGAACTCGTCCGGGTCGATTATGGCGCGAACGACGACGTGGCCTTTGCTGGTCAACTCTCGCTCGCCAGTCTCTGCGGCCTTCAACCATCTGTCGTACGTCGCGGGGAGCGTATCCGCGTCCTCCATGATCTTGAGAATGCGGCCGTAATCCTCGCGCTTGTACCAGGCGAGGCCGACGGCATCGGGCTTCTTCATGTTCTGGACTCCATCGACGGTGCTGCAATCGCCGATGGTAGTGGGCGGGCGGGGCCGACTCTAGGGCCGGCCTCGCCCTGCTCAACCAAACCCGAGGGGAGGCCCGCCGACCAGCCGCGCTCCGCCCGCTCCGAAGCGGAGGCTGCCGCGTGAGCGAGCCGAAGCAAGCCGTCCCGGCCACAACGCTCTACTGCTCCTTCTGCGGAAAGACCCAGCACGAGGTCAGCAAGCTGATCGCGGGGCCGGCCGCCGTCTTCGTCTGCGACCAGTGCGTGGCGCTCTGCATGGACCTCGTTCGCGAGGATGGCTCGGAAACCGAAATCAAGGTGCCGCCTCCCCATACGCCGGTCGCGAACTCCAATGGGTTCGATAGCTGGCGTCCCCGTCTTACCGCCTTGTCCGTGCACCGGGCAGGACTCGACGGACACGTCTGCCATCTCGTGATCCGAGAGGACGGTGAGGAGCGGTACAGGTTCAAGCTCAGTCACGATCTGACGCGCCACATTGCTGATCTTCTCTCGTCAGCGGCCGCCGGCCCCGCGCCCTCCGACCGGGAGGCTGCCGCGTGAGCGAGCCGAAGCAAGCCGTCCCGGCCACCGGTGGGTTCCCGCCATCCGAAGCGGTCACAGGCCCTCGCAAAGAAATTGATGCCCTGCTCATTGCAGCGACACCGGATGATCTCTGTCGAACTCCAAGCTTCGCACCTTGGATTTCAAGATGCGGAAGGTTGTTGCGTCGATTTCTGTGGCGGTCTTCTCCCAGTGAGAAATCATCTCGTGGAGGAAGCCGATGAACTCGGGCCTTTTCAGCGTGCCTATTCGCTCCAAAAAATGGACGAGGCCTAACACGATGGCCCACGTCGTGGCGTCCCCAACGGTCAGGGCTTTGATCTGTTCTTCTGTCATTGTCATCTCCATCGGCTCGGTTTGCACTGTCGATGGTGAGCGGGCCGGGCCGGCGTCGCAAGGCGTCGTGCCCGGCCTAGGGAGGGCCACGTGACCGACGGCTCCCGCGTCCTCGGCTCGGTCCTGCCCGCCATCGCCGAGACCGGCCTCTCGCCGCCGCCGATGACGGTGTCGCACGGCGCCGGTCATGTCTGGCTCGACGCCACGGCCTTCACGCCGGAGGACGCCGACGATCTTGCGCTCCTGATCCGGGATGCGGCCGCCTGCGAACGACAGTCTGATGGACCGCGCGTGCCACGGCGGGAGCCCGCGTCGTGACCCCCGTCGTGGTCGACGCCGGCGTCGGTCTCTCCGGCGTCATGGCCGGCGTTCTCGCCCGCCGGCAGGGCCGGGTGTTTCGGTGCCGCGTCGTCGTGCGCTGGCGCGATGGCGGCTGGTCCCGCCACGAGGTCGGGTCGTGCGGCTGCTGCACCCTGGAGGTCGGCATCTCCGGCCAGGCGCTCATCGTCTCGACGGCGGGGACGGGCTGAATGAGCGCCGTCGTCATCCTTTTCCTCGCGGCCGATCCCCGGCCGCTCTACCTGGAGCGAACCCATGTCCATGATGTCTCTCGTGACCCGCTTGGTCGAAACCGTGGAGCAGAAGATCGTCGGCCTGGAGGAGCGCGTCTTTGCCAACCTCGGCGCGCTTCTGCGCTCCACCCATCTGCGCATGACCGAAGACTGGGAGGGGCGGATCAAGGCGCTGGAGAGCCGGATCGCGTCGCTCGAAGCGGCCGCCGGCTCTCACGTCGACACGACGACGGAGGTGGCCGGGCAACTCGGCGACCTATCGCAGGCGGAAGCGTTGGAGCAGCGGCTGCTGGCGGCGTTCGCGCCTGTCACGGCGGCGGCCGCGGTGGCCAATCCGGGTCCGCTCGACATCCCGGTGGGGCTGGTTGCCGAGGATCTGGGACCGCATGCAGCCAGCGGTTCGACGGCGGATGCGACCATCGATGGTTCATACGACGCCCGCCTCGCCGCCTGACCATATCGAGCTTGGGGCCGGTTTGTCTTGCGTCCGGCCGCCCGCGCGTCGCCGTCCACGCGCCCAGGGTAAGGACGGCAACCCTCCCCCTTGGGGGGAGGGTGCCGCTCTTGCTCGGCTCGCTCCGGTCGCGCTGTCACGCGACGGGCGAAGTGCTTCCTCGTGTCCTCCAGCGCCGCCGCGTAGCTCTCCCAAGCCGGCGGCGCGTCCTGTCCTGTCGTCACGTGATCTGGGGAGGGCGCTGAATTGGCCGCCCTGTCCGTCTCCTTCGCTCCCGCATCCATGGCCCGAGGCTATGGAGCAACCATGCGACAGTCCCCACGAACAGGCGTTACAAACGTCACAGATATTCGACAGATGAGCGATGCTCGGTCCGAGAGGATCGTCGCGCTCCTGATCAAGATGTACCCGACGAAAACGGCGGAGAGCATTCAGGCCGACACCGGGATACGGGCGTCAACCGTCCGGCAATGGATGTCCCGCGAGTCGGCCCCGAACTTTCGGGCGCTGTTCCGGCTCATGTGCGCCTACGGGCCGGAGCTGCTCTTGGTCGCGCTCGACAACCCGCCGGCATGGCTCGACGAAGCCGCCCGGAGGGAAGAGCAGCGAAAGCTCCGGGCCGGAATTGCGGCGCTTCAGGCGAAGCTGGAGCGGGCATGAGCGCGCCGCTTCGCGTCATCGTCGTGTCGCGGTCGCCGACGTTTGCGCGTGCTGCCTTCGACCTGGCGGCCATCTATGTGATCCCAGGCAGGCGCGTTCTTGAGAGAGGGTCCGCCTGGGCCGCGTTCGGATCAAAGCGTTGGCGGATCGTCGAAGCGTTGGCCGTGAACCCTGGCCTTGCGCCCTGGCCGGCGCTCGAGGAGATCGTCTGCGGGGATGATCCGGACGGCGGACCGCTCGCTATACGGGCCTTGATCTTCGCCCATCTGTATTACGCGCGACCTGACCTATCCCGCCTCGGGCTCTGTGTGGAAAACCTTCGCGGACACGGGCTGTTGCTCCGTTCGTCGATCAGCACCTCCTTGCAGGCCGCCGCATGACCGGCGCCCGCCGCGTCTTCTTCGCTACCGCGGCCTCAGCCCTCCGCTGGTTCGCTCGCGGCGAGATGAATGCCGGCGAGCGCCTGCTCTCTTGGGCCGAGTGGTGCGAGCTCCGCACCAAGGCGATCGGCGAGGGCGACCCGCGCACCCCGCAGCCGCCGTGACCTACCCCGAAAGAAAAGCCCGCCCCGGATGCGAGCCGGAGCGGGCGGTATCGAGACCAACCGTGGAGATGCAGATCATGTCCGAAACAGTCGCTTCCATCAAGGCCGAGCCCACCTTCGACCCCAAGGCCGAGACCCTGAGCGGTGATATTCGCGATTGGCTGCTCGACAAGTTCCGGCTGCTCGACAAGCCCTGGACCAAGCTATCCGAGGCGCAGCAACGCCGGCTCATCGACCGCGCCGACGAGATGGGCCGAACGAGCGTGCGGCGGGTGCTCGACCTCGTCACCGCGCACAAGTTTCCGACGATCGAGATCCAGGTCGGCAAGTTCAAGGGCGGTGAGAAGGGCGAGGTGAAGTTCGACAGCACGTGCCAGGATACGGACGGTAACCTCCTGGCGGTCGCGCGCGCCGGACGGGCCGTGCTGGTTCTCGCCAACCCGCAGGTGTTCTTCGGCGAGCGTGCGGCCGCGACGGCAGAGCCGGACCAGCCCGCGATGGATCTCGGCGGCGGCGACGCAGACCAGCACGGTCTGAACGAGGGAGAGCGGATCGACCCCGAAACCGGCGAGATCATCGCCGGCCAAGCGCCTCCGGAGAGGCTCGCGCTGCCAGCTCCAGGCACGGCCGGTATCCCGCTCGACGAGGCCCAGCGCCGGTTCGAGGCGGCTCGCGACAAAGCCCTGACCAAGAAGGCGGAGCGCGAGCGGAAGGCCAACGAGAAAGCCCGCACGAACACGCGGGCCAAGCGCGCCGTGAAGGTCGCTGGCGAGCCCGTCGAGGCCGAGCGCCGGGATGATCCGCCCGGGATCCCGACCGCGCCGGAGCGCGAGCTCGCCGACGCCTGAGCGCGCGCCGATGCCCGACCCCATCGTCATCAGATTGGCTGGCGAGCCCCGCGGCAAGGGTCGGGCCCGCTCGACCATGATCCGGCCGAAGGGCCGGGCGCCCTTCATCTCGACGTATTCCCAGCCTGAGACGGCGATGTACGAGAGCCACCTTCGGCTCGCCGCTCAGGACGCGATGGAGGGGCGGATGCCGCTCTCGGGCCAGCTGCAGGTCGTGATCCTGGCCCGGTTCTCGATCCCGGCGAGCTGGTCGGCCCGAAAGCAGAAGGAAGCCAGGCTCGGCCTGCTGCGGCCGACGAAGAAGCCCGACTTCGACAACATCGCGAAACTTTGCGACCCGATGAACAAGGTGGTCTGGACAGACGACGCGATCATCGTCGACGGGGCGGTCCGCAAGCTCTTCGGCGAGGCGCCCGAGCTCGTCTTCATCGTCTCGCACGCCGTGTCGCTCGGAGCTGCCAGCGTCCGTCCGGACCTCGTGCGTTTCGACCAGGCCGAGATGTTCGCCGGAGCGCCGGGATGACCGCCGCTCGCGAGGGATGGACGCCCAAGCGCGTCGCCGATGTGGAGCTGCTTTGGCGCGGCGGACTGTCCGCCGGACAGATCGCGATTGCCCTCGGCGGAGGCGTCACCCGCAACGCGGTGATAGGCAAGATCCACCGGCTTGGCCTAAAGCGACGAGCTGACACCCGGCCCGCGGCGCCGGTCGCACGGCGACCCGCGAAGGTCACCCCGGCCCGGACGCCCGAGCCGGTCCATGCGCCGCCCGCCGAGATACCCGCGCCGCCACCTGCCGAACACCGCACGGGCCCCGTCTCGCTCCTGGAGCTTCGCGACGGCGAGTGCCGCTACCCGATCGGCGACCCGGGGACGCCGAGCTTCGGCTTCTGCGGAAGTCGCGTGCACGAGGCTGGCGCGTCCTACTGCGCCAAGCACCACCGGCTCTGTGTGTCGGACGTCGTGAACGTTCGCCGACTCGCGAGGGCGGTCAGGTGAGCGCGGCCCTCGTCCCGTCCGGCTCCTACGCCGTCATGGCGCAACGGCGCGAACCGCCGGACTCGCTCGACTTTTTTCCGACCCCTCCGTGGGCCACGCGGGCGCTCAGCCGGTGCGTGCTCCAGCCGCAAGGGGTTAAAACGCGCCTTCTCCAGGTTTGGGAGCCGGCCTGCGGCGAAGGCCACATGTCCACTGCTCTCGGGGATGACTTCGCGACCGTCGTCGCGACGGACGTCTTCGACTACAGTGGCGGCAATCCAACGCGATGGCCTGCCGGCTGGTGGCGCACACTCGATTTCATCGACCCGACCGAGCCGCAGACGCCAACCGTCGACTGGATCATCACCAACCCACCGTTCAAGGTCGCCGAGGCCTTCGCGCTCCGAGCGCTCGCCCTAACCCATCATGGAGTCGCGCTCCTCGTCCGATCCACTTGGCTGGAGGGCGTCGGAAGACACGAGCGTCTGTTCCGGCCGCACCCGCCCGCCGTCATCGCGCAGTTTGCCGAGCGCGTGCCGATGAGGAAGGGCCAGTGGAACCCTGAAGGCTCGACCGCCACGAGCTACGCTTGGGTGGTCTGGCGCAAGGGCTTCACGGGCACGCTGTTCACCTGGATCCAGCCCGGGCAGCGGATCGCGCTGACGATGCCGGAGGACACCGCGCGCTTCGGTGTGCGGACCGGCGCGCCGTTGCTGGACGGAGCGGGCCCATGACCGCCGCCCGCAACGTCCAATGGGACATGACGCGCGCGCTCGACGCGCCGCCGGCACAGCCGCCGCGGGTGCCGGAGGTCTACGTCTGCTCGATCGCGGGGTGCGGTCGCGAGGCGAACTTCGCCGAAGGCCGGTTCGAGCTGCGGGGGCAGGCCGGGACGTGGTTCTGCGGGCCGTGCTGGCGCGAGCGGCAGGGGAGGGCGGGTTGAGCGTCGCCGAGACAGCAGACGACCTCGCGAACACAGCCTTCGCGGAATATTGCGAGGCCGCTCGCCTGGCTCAGGCGACGCTCGACCGTTCGGACGCCATGAGGGCCGGACGGACTTGGGCGGCGTTCATCGACCTGTTCGCGAGGATCCCACAAGGCGCGAGGGTTCCCACAACGCTGAGCCGGACCGCAGACGTCGAGCGCCGGCCGTGAGCGAGGTCGCGCACCTGTCCGACTATCGACCGCAGCCGGGCGAAGATGTTTGGCGAGCAGAGGTCAATCTCGCGGCCGAGGCGGAGCAAGGCCTCCTCGGGGGGTTATTTCTCTACCCGGACAGCTTCCCGGCCGTCTCCGGCTTGATCAAGCCGGCCTACTTCGCGCATCCGGTGCACGGGCTCATCTTCGATGCCTTCGCGCATTGCCGACGTGCCGGGATTCGGGCCACGCTGGCTGAGATGCGCCAGGCGATCGGGGCGAAGGGCCTCGCGTCGGATATGGGCGCCGGCGTCAACCTCGCCGAGTACATCGTCAATTTGAGCCAAGAGGGCGCGACCTCCCGTTCGACGGTGGATTATGCCCGCGCCGTCCGGGCTCATTGGGCGCTCCGGCAGCTTCATTCCTCGACGGTGATCGGCGACGCTGCCGGGCTTCCCGAAGACAAGGTCAAGAGCGCCTTCGACCGCATCGACGCGCTCAGGACCGAACTCGCCGAAGCCGGAGCCGAACGCTCACAGATCGGCGCGATCGCCGAGCGCGTCTTGCAGCGGTCGATCGCGATCTCGAACGGCGAGGTCGAAGAGCCCGGGCTTACCACCGGCATCCTTGACCTGGACCGAGCCATCCTCGGCTTCCGGCCCGGCGAGATGATCATCCTGGCCGGCCGCCCAGGTATGGGGAAGACAACCGTCGGAACCGCGCTGGCCCTCAACGCGAGCAACGTTCGGCTTGGCGCGAGGCGGGCCGGGGTCGCGCTCTTTGCGCTCGAGATGGGCGAGGAGGCGATCGGCGCGCGCTGCCTCTCCGATCTCGCTTATGACCGCTACGACGGTCCGACCCATTCCGCGATCCGCGCGGGACACCTCACGGCCGTTCAGATCGACCGGCTGCGCGAGGCCGAGTGCCTGCTCAACGAACGCGAGCTCGAGGTCGATCACAGATCCTCGATCACCGTCGGCGAGATCGAGGCGACCTGCCACGCGATCCAGCGCCGCCTCGAGCAGCGTGGCGTCCCGCTCGGGTTGATCATCGTCGACCAGCTGAAGCAGGTCCGTGCGACCGAGCGCTACCGCGGCCAGCGGGTGTATGAAATCGCCGAGATCACGGCCGGGTTGAAGGACATCGCGAAGCGGTTCGGCGCTTGCGTCGTCCTGCTGGCGCAGCTCAACCGCGGCGTCGAAAGCCGGGAGGACAAGCGCCCGACCCTCGCTGACCTGCGCGAATCCGGCGACCTCGAAAACGACGCCGACGTGGTGCTCCTGCTCTACCGCGAGGCGTACTACCTGCGCCGCGACATTCGATCGGCCGATCCGGAACAGGCGGTGTCTCTCGAGCACAAGCTGGAGCAGGTGCAGCACGAGCTCGAGATCATCGCCGCGAAGAACCGCAACGGCGAAGGCGAGCACACCGTCCACCTGTTCTGCGACATCGGCCGCTCGGCTGTCCGAGCTCTAGCGAAGGGCGCCGCGACATGAGCGACGATCTCGATGTCCGCCGGTTGCCCTACATGCCGCTCCAGATCGAGCGGCTGAGGCGATCCAAGGCTTGGCTGCGCTGCAAGCGCAGGCCCGAGATGGCCTTCTTTCTCATGAATCTGTGGATGCGGGCCTGGCACGAGGTCCCCGCCGGCTCGATCGAAGCCGACGAGGACGTGCTGGCCGACGCCGCCATGTGTGACCCGATTCGTTGGACGGAGATCCGCGACGAGGTCATGCGAGGATGGGAGCTACGCGACGGGCGCTACTATCACTCGACCGTCACGGAACTCGCCATCGAGGCAGCCGAACACCTGCGGGGGAAGAAGAAACGCACTGTGGCAGCCCGTGAAGCACTCGAAGCAAAGCGCCTGTCGGACGCCTCACCGGCATCGACAGAGATTGTAACAGAGACTGTGACAGAGACTGTGACAGCCGTTGTTACAGGGGACGAAGGGAAGGGAAGGGAAGAGAAGGGAAAGGAAGAAAGAAAGGCCCCGGCCGCCGCGGGCGCGAGCATGCTGCCTGACGAGAGGCTTCGATGGCTCGTGGAGGGTCTCCCGGTGTTCGTCGCTCCAGACCAGCGCCCCGTTCTCGATCTAACCGGCCCCACACCGGAGCGCTTGATGCAGGCCGGGGTCACGGTCGCGATGCAGCTCGGCACGCGCCGGGTCCAGATCATCGGCCCGCGCCGCGACCGCCCGGTCGGCGACGACGGCGTGGTCCGGCTTCAGGAGGCCCCGCTCGATCGCCTCCACACCCGGGGCCGGCTCGACGGCGACCCGGACACGGACCGCGCCCTGTACGAGGCCGGGAAGGCGCTCCGGCATCACCACTATCTCGGCGGCCTCGACGCCATCGCGGCGAACGACCTCAATCGCTCCGGCGGCGGCTCGCCGGCGAACATGCTCCCGATGACGGAGCGCCAGCAGTCGCATCGCGACGAGCTCCGCCGCGCGGCCGCGGCGCTCCATCCCGACGATTGGGCCACCACCTTCGACATCGTCTGCCGCGAGATGACGCTCGAGGAAGCGGGACGCCGCGCCGGCTACGGCGAGAAGCACGCGGCCGGGGCTGTGGCGCTGGATCGACTGAGGCGCGGGCTCATACAGCTCGCGGCCCTGTGGGGCCACCTGCCGCCCGCGCTGGCCCGGCGCACATGGCGGTCGCGAACGACCGGGCGGTGGCGTAGACCCCCCGCTTGACAGGTGCGCACCCGATCGAGCATAGATCGAAACAGTCGAGAGGTCCGCGAAGCAGCGTCGACCCTCCTCCCCAAAAAGCCCGGCCCGCGCCGGGCTTCATCGTTTCAGGGCCATCGATGTGACGCTCGCCGAAGCCGCCGTCGAGGTGCGCGCGTTGCAGGCGCGCGTCCAATCGTACCGGTTCCGCGGCGCCCAGCGCTACGTCGAAGACATGGACGATCTCCGGACCGATCTCGGGCGATTGGCCCGCGAACTCGAAGCCGGGTGCGGCGAACAACAGGCCGAGTCTGTCGTGGGGGCCGACGGCTACCGGCTCCCGGCACACGTGGTCACCGGTCGCGGTCAGGTGATCGTGTGCCAGGTCCGAGCGCCCCGGCGTCTGGGGCGGACCGTTCCGTGACCGAGGGCTACTACCTCCGCTGCCGCTAGACCGGCGCGATCCTCGCCGGACCCTTCGCTCAGCTCATCCAGGCCTTCGCCGACTACGTGCGCGGCGTGAACGAGGTCGTGCACCGGCGCGCCTCGGGCGAGGTCAACATCGTTCACGGCGGCTGCCCGCACCGGCAGTCGCACTAAGTTCTGCGGTCGACGCCGTAGCCCATCGCGCGGATTTCGCGCCGGCGTCGGGCAACGCTGAGGGCCAGCGCCGCAGTCACCCTTTCGGTCGAGAGCCCGAGGCCGATTCGCTTCGCGACCCTCATCATCAGACCGGGCCATCGAGGCCTCGGCCGGAGCCCATGATCACCTCCCATAAGGAGGATTAACGGAAGTCATCGCAGAGGGACGGACCGGCATGACGGAGGCCGATTTCGCCTCCGCCGAACGCTACGCCGAGGCCGCCGTGGCGGCCGCCACGCGGGCCGCCTACGGAAGCGCGCTCCGGGCCTTCGCGGCATGGGGCGTCGAACGCGCGCTTGCCACGCTGCCGGCCGATCCCGAGACGGTCGCCGACTACCTTGCCGGCTTGGCCGACCGAGGCTGCAAAGCGGCCACGATCGATCTCCACGCGGCCGCTATCGCGTCGGCTCACCGGGCCGCCGGGCTCGCGCCGCCGACCGGCGCCGAGTCGGTCCGGGCGACGGTGCGCGGCATCCGCCGCTCGATCGGCACCCGGGCAACCCGGAAAGCCCCGGCCACGGCCGAGGCGCTCCGAAAGATGATCCGGCGCATCCCGGACACGCTGACGGGCAAGCGCGACCGGGCGCTGCTTCTCATCGGCTTCGCGGCCGCGCTGCGCCGCTCCGAACTCGTCGCTCTCACAGTCGCCGACATCGAACGCGCTCCGGAGGGCATCTTCGTCCACCTCCGACGCTCCAAAACGGACCAGGATGGCGCCGGCCACGCCGTTCCAGTCCCGCGCGGCTCCAAGCTCCGGCCCGTCGAGGCGCTCGAGCACTGGCTCCAGGCTTCCGGGATTTCCGAAGGCCCGCTCTTTCGGCCCATCGGGAAGGGCGGGCGCATCGGGGCCGAACCGCTGACCGGCCGTTCGGTCGCCGCCATCGTGAAGGTGCGGGCCGCAGCGGCCGGCCTCGATGCGACGCTCTTCTCCGGCCACTCGCTGCGGGCTGGCTTCGTCACGTCCGCGCTCGCGACGGGGGCCGACCTCCTCAAGATCATGGCAACGACGAGGCATACGCAAGTCGACACCCTGAAGGGGTACGACCGCCGGGCTCAGAGCTTCGTCGCCCATGCCGGCAAGGGCTTCCTGTGAGGCCTCCGCTACCGGTCGCCACCCTCGCGTGCCGCCTCCGACGCTATGTCGACGAGCGCGGCCGGATCACCGCGGGCCAGTGGATCCTCGATCCTCACCGCGCCCGTCGTCATGCCGCACGACGACGGCGTCTTCCGGTCGACCACCTTCAACGTGCGGGACGGTCGGCTTCTCGTCCATCAAGAGCGAGCGCTGGTCCGATGATCCGCCAAGCCCTTCGACGCGAGGCCGAAACGGCGGCCGCGCTGCTGATCCTTCGCTACGGCGTGAGGCCCTTCCTGTGATGCTCCGCCTCGCCATCCTCGCCGCCGCCCTGACGGCCATCCTGGTCGTGGCGGACACGGTCGCCCAGATCGCAACCGCGCCGAGGCTCGGCTTGGTCGTGACCTACTGCGCCACCACGAAAGGCCCCTGCATCCCCTGCCGCGACGCCGACGCCATCGCGGCCCGGGACTGGGCGATCAGCTGCCCGACCCCAAGGGTCTAGGGACCGTATCCGAGCCCTCAACCCCACGGGTGTAGAGCCCCCCGGGTTCTCGCTCTCTGCAAACCAATTTTCAGGGTGAACGGGCGTGGTGAACGGTGAACGCCTCACCCTGAGCGAACTGGCTCGGCGGCTCGGCCGAGCCAAATCCGGGCTGCATAAGCTGGCCGCGGCGGGCCAGATCCCGAAAGGTCTCGATGGCCTCTATGACGTGGCCGAGGTCGAGGCAGCGCTCGCCGCGAACATCGACCCGGCCAAGCGTCCGAAGCTCAGGCTGGCCCCGACCCCGCCGCCGGAGCCGCCACCTCCGATCCACTCCCCCGACGAGGCCCGCGACGCCGTCACCCTGATCGCCGGCGTGCTGCGCGAGGAGGGGCATGGCGCCGTCGAGGTCGTCGACTTCAACGCCGCCCGCACAGCCGAAACCATCCTGAAGGCCCGCCTGCGCCTCATCCAGGTCGAGGAAGCAGCGGGCCGTCTTATCCCAGCCGCCGCCGCCGAACGGGCCTGGGCCGGCGCCATGGTGCAGATGCGGGCGCGCCTCCTCGCCGTCCCGACCGACGTCGCGCAGCTCCTGCCGCACCTGACGAAGCACGACCTCGCCATGATCGACCGCGCGTTGCGGGATGCCATGACGGACGCGAGCTCCGGGTGAGCGTCGCCCTCGCGCAAGCCGTCTCCGCCGCCAGAGCTCGCCTCCGGCCGCCGCCGCGAACCGCGCTGTCAACCTGGATCGAGGAGAACGTTCACCTCCCGGACGGCCTTGCGGCGCGTCCGGGTCCGGTCCGCCTCTGGCCGTTTCAGCGCGGGATCGCAGACGCGATCTCGGATCCGATGATCGAGCGCGTGACCGTCCTGAAGAGCGTCCGCGTCGGCTACACGATGCTGCTCACGGGCACGATCGCGTCCTTCGTCGCGAACGAGCCCGCCCCGATCCTGGTCGTACAGCCGACGGACGACGATTGCCGCGACTATGTCGTGTCCGACATGGAGCCGGTGTTCGAGGCGTCCCCGGCCGTCGCCGGCGCCCTCTCGGCCGACGTCGACGAGACCGGCCGCAACACCATCCGGCATCGCCGCTTCCCCGGCGGGTCGCTCAAGATCGTGGCGGCCCGCTCGCCCCGGAACCTGCGCCGCCACACCGCCCGCATCCTTCTCATCGACGAGGAAGACGCGATCGAGGTGACGCAGGAAGGCGACGCGATCGACCTCGCGATCAAGCGCACCCTGTCGTTCCCGAACCGCAAGATCGTCCGCGGGTCGACTCCGACCGACCTCGACACCTCGACGATCTGCCGGGAATACGACGCCTCCGACCGGCGCGTCTTCGAGATCCGCTGCGTCGAATGCGACGCGGCTCACGAGCCGCTCTGGGACCAGATCCGCTGGGACCCGGGCCGGCCCGACACTGCCTCATGGCTCTGCCCGAGCTGCGGGACCTTCGTGCCGGAGCGCCACAAGGTCGCCATGGTGGCGGCCGGCGCCTGGCGGGCGACGCGACCCGAGATCGCGGACCATTCCGGCTTCCGGCTCTCCGCTCTCATCTCACCGCACGCGAACGCATCCTGGTCCAAGCTCGCGGCGGAATACCTTCAGGTCCACGACGACCCGGAGCGGCTGCGGACCTTCCACAACACCCTCCTCGGCCGCGGGTGGGCCGAGAGTGTCGAAGTTGCGAGCCCCGAGGTTCTCTATGAGCGGCGCGAGCCGTTCGGCCTCAATGTCCAGAACGAGGACGGGACCGAGCTACCTTTTCCGGCAAGCGTGCTCCTCCTGTCGGCGGGGGTCGACGTCCAGGACGACCGGCTCGAATGCGCCTTCCTCGGACACGAGGAGTTCGGACCGCCGGCGGTTCTCGGCCATGCCATCGTGCATGGCCGGTCTGATGACCCTGCGACGTGGCGCGAGCTCGACGAGATCCTGCTCACGCGCTGGCGCCACCCGCTCGGCGGCACGATCGGCATCTCGGCGGCCGCGATCGACGCGGGTGACGGCGGCTCCGCCGAAGACGTCTACGAATTCGCCTGGGCGCGCTCCTCCCGCGGCATCATGGCCGTCAAGGGCATGGCCGGCTTCCGGCCTGCGATCGAGCCGTCCAAGGGCAAGGTGTCCAAGGGCACCCTATCCGGTAAGGGCCGGCTCTGGATCGTCGGGTCCGACACCGTCAAGGCAGCGCTCCTCACCCGCCTCGCCAAAGCGACGACGGGTTCCGGGGCCGACGCGAACGCGATCCGGTTCTCGGCCTCGCTGCCCCGCGTGTGGTTCGAGCAGCTCTGCGCCGAGCGGAGGGTTGTGCGCCGGATCGGCGGGCGCCCGCAGCGGCGCTTCGAGCGCATCGGTCACCAAGCCGCGGAAGCGCTCGACTGCGTCGTCTACGCGCTCGCGGCCCGGGCCTCGCTGCCGGTCGTCAACTTCGAGGCGCGTCGAGCGGCGGTGTCGGGCGAACCGGCCGTCAAGACGCGGCCGTCCTTCGCGGACCTCGGGGCCCGCCTCAACCGGAAAGAGTGAGGCGCATGGGCATAGCCGGGAGGATCGTCGCGAGCGTCTCCCGTGCGATCGGTGGCGAGGTCAGTCGGCCGACGCCGAAGAGCCTGTTCATGAAAGGGGAGGGCAATGCCTTCTTCCGCGGTTGGAACCCGGTCCTACGGGACGCGCGCGACGACGTGCGCATCGCCTGGGCTCCGGCGACGGCTCGCGCCGTCGATGCGATCCATAACTCGGGCTGGCTCGCCGGAGCGATCGACCAAGCCGTCGCTTCGACGGTCGGGCCTGGCCTGAAATTGAACTCGAAGCCGGACGCCGCGGCGCTCGGCTGGACACCGGAAGAAGCCCAGAGCTGGGCGCGCAGCGTCGAGCGGCGATGGGAGGCGTGGTCGACCTCCCCCGTCGAGTGCGATGTGACCGGTCGGATGAGCGTCGGGCAGATCACGGCCGCGGCGCTGAAGACGTGGTTCGCGACGGGCGAGATCGTGGCGACGCTGCCATGGATCGAGCGGCCGATCGCAGTCACGCGCACCAAGATCGGCCTCGTCCAGCCCCATCGCCTCGCGCAGACGACGCGTGGGCCGGACCTTTATCAGGGCGTCTACCTCGACCGGAACGGGATGCCGGTCGGCTATCGCTTCCGGGAATGGGCGACCACGACAGTTGCCGGCCTCTACCCGTATCGCAACAACGCCTACGAGATCGACACGCCGGCACGGGATCGGACCGGGCGGCCGCTCGTCATCCATGTCTTCGACGGCGCCCCCGGACAGGTGCGCGGGATCACGCCACTGACGCCCGCCCTCAAGGTCATGCGCCAGTACGACCAGCTCGCGGACGCCACGCTGACGGCGGCGATGATCCAGGCGATCTTCGCCGCCACGGTCGAATCCGCCGCGCCGACGGAGCAGATCCTGCAGGCGCTGCGCGACGACGGCGAGCAGGCCGTGGCGCGCGACCCGTCGCTCCTCGACTTCCTCAGCGCGCGCTCGGCCTTCTACGACGGGGCGAAGATCGACATCGGCAATGCCGGCAAGATCACGCACCTGTTCCCGAACGAGACCCTGAAGTTCAACCGCTCGGAGCATCCGAACAGTACCTACGAGGCCTTCGCGAAGTTCCTGCTGCGCGAGGTGGCGCGCTGCCTCGGCTTCACCTTTGAGGATTTCACGGGAGACTATTCGGCGGCCTCCTACGCGTCGATCAACTCGGCGACGTCGATTGTCTGGCGGGTCGTCGAGTATCGCCGCTCGCACATCCTCGTGCCCTTCATCGCGCCGATCTTCGCAGCCTGGCTCGAGGAAGAGATCGACGCCGGCCGAATCCCGTTTCCGGACGGGCTGGGCGGCTTCCTCGCCCATCGCGCCGCGGCATGCCGGGCCGAGTGGCGCGGGCCTGGCAAGCCCCAGGCCGACCTCCTGAAGACCGCGAAAGCGCTCGAGACGCTCCTCGGTTCCGGCGTCGTCAGCCGCTCTGCTGTCTGCGCCGAGCTCGGCACGGATTACGACGACGTCGCCGAGGAGCTTGCCTCCGAACGGGACAAACGGGCGTCGCTCGACCTGCCCGAACCGGTCGTTGCCCCGGGCAAGATCGAAGCCGAGACCCTCGACGACACAAAGGATGCGGCATGACGGCGACCGTCGACTTCGCCGATCCGTGCGCCCGCGCAGCGTACCTGACGGCCGCCTATTACCGCATCCTCGGCGGCGGACAGGCCGAGCGCATCCGGACCAAATCGGGCGACAGCGAGGACGACGTCTCGTTCTCGAAGTCGAACCTCACGGTGCTGCGCGACGAGATGAACGCGGCTCAGGCCGAGTGCGCCGCGAAGACCGGCAACCTCGCCGCCCCTCACCGCCGCTTCGCCCTCACGGTCGGGACGCAGCGCCGCCGCGTCGGGTGGCTTTACCTATGAGCACTCTCTTCCACCTCGCCGACCGGGTCCTGAACCGGCCGCTCCTGATCACGCCCGACAAGGCCGCCCTGATCGCGGCGGTGCTGGGCGGCCGGATTGGGCTCGGCGACCTCGCACCGCATCCGGAGGCCTCTCGCTTTGCGCCGAACGAGGCGAAGGACGAGCGGGGTCGGCCGACGGCTCCCTACCTCCGCACGCCGGAGGGCGTGGGCATCATTACCGTGATCGGCAGCCTTGTGAACCGGGGCGCGAACGTAGGGGCTTCGTCGGGTCTGACCTCGTACGAGGGCATCAAGCACCAGCTCGCCACCGCGGCAGCCGACCCGAAGGTCCGCTCGATCATCCTCGACCTCGCGACGCCCGGGGGCGAGGCGATCGGCTGCTTCGAAGCCGCGAAGGCGGTCCGCGACGTCGTCGAAGCCGGAAAGCCCGTCACGGCCGTCGTCAACGGCATGGCGGCCTCCGCCGGCTACGCGCTCGCCTCCGCCGCCTCGCGCATCGTCACGACGCCGACCGGCGTCTCGGGCTCGATCGGCGTCGTTCTGATGCACGCCGACCTCTCGCGCGCGGTCGACAAGGCCGGGATCACGCCGACCTTCATCTTCGCCGGCGCCCACAAAGTCGACGGCAACCCGCTCGAGCCGCTGCCGGATGAAGTCCGGGCGGACCTGCAGGCCGAGGTCGACGCCTTCTACGACGGTTTCGTCGACCTGGTCGCGAGCGGCCGCCGCAACCTGTCGCCCGCAGCCGTCCGGGCGACGGAAGCCCGCACCTATGTCGGACGAGCCGCCCTCGATATCGGCCTCGTCGACGAGGTCGGCACGTTCGAGGACGTGCTGGCCGAGATGTCCCGCCAAGCGGTGCGCAGCACCCGCGTCATGAAAGGATTGACCCCATGAACGACGACACCATCACGATGGAAGCCCACACGGTCGCGCTCGCGACGGCCCGTCAGGAGGCTCACGAGGCCGGACGCCGGGATGGCGCGACGGCGGGGGCTGAAGCCGCCGCCACCCGCTTCAAGGCGATCCTCGGGCACAGCGAGGCCGCCGGTCGGGAAGCGCAGGCGCGCAGCATCGCCTTCGACACGAACCTCACGGCCGAGCAGGCGGGGGCGCTTCTCGCCACCGGCGCGAAGCAATCCGCCCCGACGCTCGCCGAACGCGCCGCCGCCGGCACGACTCTCCTGCCGACCGCCGGCCCGTCGCCGGAACCCGGCAAGCCCGCGAGCGACTTCGACCGCGGGCGCGAGATCGCCCAGCGCTTCGCCCCGACGGCGAAGTAATCCCTCGCTCCTGAAAGGACCGCCCGCATGCCGACCTCTCCCTACTTCTTCACGTCGCTCCTCGCGGGCGACACGGAAATCCCGCATCGGGCGATCGTGCTCGCGACGCCTCCGGCCGACCTGCCGCGCGGCGCCGTGCTCGGCATCGTGACGGCGAGCGGCAAGTACGTCCTGTCCGCTTCGGCCGCTGGCGACGGATCGCAAGTGCCGAACGCCATCCTGGCGTTCGACGTCCCGGCGAGCGCCGGGGCCGACGTTCCGGCCGCAGCCTACTTCATGGGCGAGTTCGTGGCCGAGAAGCTCAGCTTCGGCGCTGGCCACACGGCCGCGACCGTCGAGGCGTCGTTCCGGTCGCAGGCGGCCCCGATCGTCGTCAAGTCCGTCGGCGTCATCGCCTACCCGTAACCAGCACCAGCCCTCCGGACCGTCCCGGTCCACCGATCAACCGGCCCCGAGAGGGGCCTTTTTCTTGAAAAGGCTCCTCTCTCATGGCGCTCATGGATCGCTACACCACTCAGACGCTTCTCGGCATCCTGACCACGGTCAACCGCCCGAAGCGGTTTCTCCTCGAAACCTTCTTCACGCGCGAGCAGACCTTCGAGACGGCCGAGGTCGTCTTCGACAAGATCATCGGAACCCGCCGGCTCGCGCCCTTCGTGTCGCCGCTCGTCAAGGGCAAGCCCCAGCCGATCTCCGGCGAGGTGCTGTCGACCTATCGGCCGCCCTACGTGAAGCCGAAGCACGTCCTCGACCCGTCCCAGCCGCTGAAGCAGTTCCCGGGGGAGTCGATCGGCCTGTCCGGCGTGACGCCGGCCGAGCGCATGGACCGCCTGCGCGTTCGCCTCCTGCAGGAGCAGGACGACCAGATCACCCGTCGCGAGGAATGGATGGCGGCGCAGCTGCTGCTGACCGGCACCATGGCGGTTGTGGCCGAGGATCACCCGCCGATGTTGATCGACCTCCTCCGGCCCTCCGCCAACACGGTCGCGCTCACGGGCGCCGCCCGCTGGGGCCAGGCCGGCGTCTCGCCCTTCCAGTACATCCAGGACCAGGCCGCGAGGATCGCCTCGGCGACCGGCTTCTCGCCGAGCCTCGTCATCCTGGACCCGCTCGCGGCGCGGCTCCTCCTTAAGGACCCCGTCATCCTGCAGGTCTTCGGCCTGTTCCAGGGCCCGTCCCGCTCGCTCGACCTTCTCGGCCGAGTCGCGCCCGGGTCGAACGGCGAGGCCGTCCTGCTCGGCGCCCTCGGGGGCTTCGAGTTCTGGCAGTACCAGCACACCTATTCCGACACGGACGGCACGACTCGAAAGATGCTGCCGGACAACACGATGATCCTCGGCTCTCCGGCCGGCGCCGAAGGCGTGCGGGCTTACGGCGCGATCCTCGACTTCGGCACGCTGCAGGCCATGAGCCGCTACCCGAAGGAGTGGATGGAGGAGGACCCGTCCGCGCACTTCCTGATGACGCAGTCCGCCCCGCTGCCGCTTCTCGGCCGTGCCGAGGCGACCGCCGCCTTCACGGTCGCCTGACGCCCTCGCGCGCCCACAACCGGAGCACCAAGCCATGAAGACGACGACCATCATCCTGCCTGCCACCGTCTCGGTGGTGGACGAAGAGCGCTCGACGCCGATCGAGCGCAACGCCGCCGGCCACGTGATCGGCGGCTCCGTCGTCACGAGGGAGATCCCGGCCGGCGAGGAGGTCACCTTGCCCGAAGCCGAGGCCCTAGCTCTCGTCGAGCGCTATGGCGGCCGCGTCAAGGATGGGCCGGAGGGCGTGAAGCGCGACCCGGCCTCGACCGATCTCGACAAGGTCGCGACCCTGGACGCCGAGCCGCAGGCCGAGGACACGAAGGCGCGGCGTCGCAAGGCCGGCGACGAAGCCTGATCCTGTGCCGTCCGCCTACGCTCAGGGCCTCGGTCAAGCCCGGTCCGCCGTCGCCGACACCATGGGCGAGCCCTTCCTCCTCCATGGCAGGAAGGCATCGGCGGACGTGAACGGGCCGACCGTGGCGGACCCCGCCCGCCCGGCCCCCATCCCCGTCACTGGCGTCCTGTTCGCGATCGGGGCGAGGCTCAACAAAGCGAACACCTACGATACGAATACATTGAGCCGGCCGGGATCGGTCAACGCGACGACGACGATCGCCGTGCAACTCCCCGACGGTGCCGAGCTGAGGCGCGGCGACGTGCTCGAGCATGTTGAGGACGGGTCGCGCTTCCGGGTGTCTTCGATCGTGGGTCACGGCCTCCTCGGCCTGCGCTGCTTCGTCGAACGGCTGAGCTGAGGCCCGGCCCGTGTCCTTGTCCCGTCTCGCCCTCCGCCTCGCGGCCGTGGAGGCCCTGCGGCCATCCGCGACGGGTTCGGCCGGGCCGTTCCCGACCCTGGCCGGGCCGCGCGTCTACGACAGCCGCCTCGACGTTATCGACACCCTGTCGGACATCGACGCGAAGCCGATGCTCCTCGTCTACACCGAAGAGCAGAACAACAAGCCTTACGGCAACGCCGTGCATCGGCCGGACGAGTCGATCGTCACCCTCGTGGTCGAGATCTCGGTCGCGTTGCGCGGCGAGGTCGAGATCGCCCATCCGGACGGCACGACCGAGACCGTCAACACGGTCGAGACGCCGCTCACCGATCGCGAGCACGAGGCGCTCCTCGACGTGCTCGAGGCGACGGTGCGGCGCGTGTTTGACCGGAATGCCACGGTCGCCAGCGCGGCCCTGTTCTTCCTGGTCGCCATGGAAGTTCGTGCGATCGAAAGCGAACCTCTGCGCGACGCGGACAAGACGACCCGGCTCGCGGCCAGGACCCTCAAGTTCACCGTCAAGGTCGTCGGCGACCGCTGGCCGGTTCCGACGTTGCCACCGTCACCCGCCGCAACGGGCCTCGCCCGGTTGCCCGAGCCCCTCGCGAGCGTCGCCCGCGCCGTCCCATCCACCTCGAGCGCCGGCGCCCTCCTCGCGCGTGTCGCGGCCTGGCTGCCCGATCCCGACGGCCTGACGCCGCTCGCCGCCATCAACCCGTCCGTCGCGCTCGACCGCGGCACCCCCTCGTTCGACGACGTCGCCGGCGTCGTCCTCACGGAGACCTGACATGCGCCTGACCCTGGTCAAGCTCGCCGACCCCGACCACCGGCTCCCCATGCCGGATCGCGGCGGCCGCCCTTTCTCGGCCGATGGCGAGTCGGTCGACCTCGACGCGCCGTTCTGGCTCGCCTGCCTCGCCGACGGCTCGATCGTCGAGGCCAAGACCGACGCGGCCAAGGCCGACGCGGGCGAGGCTCGGCCCGATGCGGGCCTGGCCGTCACTGCTATCCCGACCACCCCGAACGCGCGAGGCAAGTGATCATGGCCGGCATTGGCTTCAACTCCATCCCGGGTCAGGGCCTGACGGCTCCGATCTTCGCCTTCGAGGTCAACTCGGGCGGCCAGTACGACAGCGCGAGCCGCCTCGTGCTCCTCGGCCACAAGACGACGGCCGGCTCGCTCGCCGACAACACGCCCTCCGTCGTGGCCTCCCAGCAGGAAGCCGACGCCCTCGCGGGCCCGGGCTCCATGCTGCGCGAGATGTACCGGATCGCGCGCGCCAACGCGCCCGTCCAGGAGATCTACGTCGTGCCCGTCCCGGCGACCGGCGTCGCCCAGGTGTCCTCGGTCACGATCGCGAGCCTGCCCGCCGCGGGCGGGGTCGGCGTGTTCCGGGTCTGCGGCGAGGAGATCGCCATCACGATCGGGGCCGGCGACAGCGCCACCACGATCGCCGCCGCGGTGGCTGCCGCTATCAGCGGCTACTACAACACCCTCACGGCTGCCATGCTGCCCGTGACGGCGACGTCGTCCGCAGGCGTCGTGACGATCGCGGCCCGGCATGCGGGGGCGCTCGGCGCCGAGATCGCGATCGAGGTCCCGGCCCGCATCGGCAACGTGTTCGCGGCCGCGAACGTGTGGACGCTCGCGACGGTGACGCCCGGCTCCGGCATCCCGTCTCTCGCGGCCGCGCTCGCGGCGCTCGCCGACAACCCGGCCGACCTCGTGGTTGGGCCCTGGGCCGACGCGACCTCGCTCGACGCCTACGGCACGACCATGTCCGACGGGGTCGGGCGCTGGGGGTACAGCCGCCAGAGCTACGGCCACGTCATCGCCTGCAACACAGGCAACACCTCCGCCCAGACCACGCTCGGGCTCGCCCGCAACGACCGCCACGTCACGATCCTGCCCCGCCCCGCCGGTGCGTCGCATCCGTCCTGGCTGTGGGCGGCCGGCTTCGCGGGACGCGTCATCCCCTGGCTGTCCGATTGCGTGCTCGGCAACGTGTCTCGCAACCAGACCGGCCTCGTCGTCGAGGGCCTTTCGCCCCCGGCTGACCCGAGCGCTGTCTGGGGCTACGGCGCCCGCAACGTCTTCCTCAATTCCGGGATCTCGACCTGGAACGTGACGGCGGACGGCAAGGTCGCGGTCGACAAGCTCGTCACCACCTACCGGCTCGGCGTTCTGGGGCAGCCCGACGCGGTGTTCCGCGACATCCAGGCCCTGTTCCAGGTGGCTGGTGGGCTGAAGTTCATCCGCAGCGTCATGGCGGACGAGCACGGCCAGAAAGCGATCGCGGACACAAATCCCGGCAACCTCGCGGCCATCTCGACGCCGTCGGACGTCAAGGCGACCGCGATCCACGCCTACGCGAACCTCTGCGCTCGCGGCGTCTTCGAGGATGAGCCCGGCTTCACCCGCCGCGTGATCGCTCGCCGGAACGTCCAGAACCCGGCCCGCATCGACCTCCTGATGCCGATGGACCGGGTCAACCCGCTCGACATCCTCGCGGCCAACGCGACGATCTACGCCCAGTATCCGGTCTGATCGACCGCACCCCCCTCTGAAGGAGACACACCATGGCCGACTTCGGCGGCGAAATGCGGTTCACCTATGACGGCACGCCCCTCAAGCTGCGGGCCGCGATCTCCTACAATCCGGCCCGCTTCGAGATCGAGAGCGTCATCAACCAGGACAACAGCGTCTCGCGGACGCTGAAGCCCACGGCCTACGACTTCGAGGTCACCTTCGAGGACGCGGCCGGCCACGATTGGGACGCCATCATGCTCGGCGGCCCCTACAATATCACCGTCGTCGAGGACACGGTCGGCGCGCTGCACATGTGGACCCGCGCTTCCTTCAAGGGGCGACCGTCCGTCGCCCGCGAGACCGGCGAGGTCACGGGCATCACAGGGGTCGCGGAAGCGTACCGCCAGACGCGGGCGTGATCGCCTCACTCTCCGCCCACACGGAGGAGATCGCCCGGCTCGGGGCGCGGATCGCGGCCGCCGGCAAGGGGACGGGGCCGGCCTACGCGGCAGCCCTCAACCGCGTCGGCGCGATGACGCGCACCGGCATGGTCCGCGCGATGGTCGGCCAGACCGGCCTGAAGCGGAAGGTGATCGACAAGGCGCTGCGCAAGACGACCGCCTCGCCGGGGTCGCTGACCTACATGGTCCGGTCCGCGGGCGGCGACATCAGCCTGAAGTACTTCGGGGCGCGCGAGACCCGGCGTGGCGTGTCGGCCGCCCCGTTCGGCCACCGCCAGCTCTTCGCCGGCACCTTCATCAAGGGCGGGCGCTTCCCCGCCCGAAAGACCGCGAAGGGCCTGAACGGGCACGTCTACCGTCGCACCGGCAAGGGCAGGGGGCCGCTCCGGCTGGTGAAGTCGGGTGTGATCATCCCGCGCGAGATGGTGATCGACGACACCCGGGCGATCTTCTTCCGCACCGTCCAGGCGAACCTGCCGGGCCGGCTGCTGCACGAGCTCGGGCGACGGCTGGCGAGCTGATCCGTGAGGAGCACCATGGCGAAGACCGAGACCGTGAAGCTGACCGAGCCTGTCCTTTGGCACGACCGCCAGCTGACCGAGCTGACCTTGCGCGAGCCGCGCGCCCGCGACTTCTTCGCCTTCGGCGAGCCCATGACCTGGGCACGCACCGGCGACGGCAACGCTGTGTCCGTCGAGAACCCGGACGTGATCGGCCGCTACCTCGACGCCTGCATCGTGCATGAGGGCGGCTCGGCCCTTCTCGGCCTCGTCGGCCTCACGGACGCTTTTGCGCTGAAGGACGCCGTGCTCGGTTTTTTCGTGGCGGCGCGGCTGGCCAGCTTGCCAGCCGATGCGACCTCCTCGTCTTCGACCTCCACGCCGTAAGCGCGGTCGAGGTTGGCGATCTGACCTTTTCGGAAGTCCATTACTGGATCGACCGCGCCCTCCGGGCCGGGAAGCTCAAGCGGAAGTGAGGGCGCGGCGATGACCGACATGCGCGCCCGGGCCATCATCGAGGCCGTCGACAAGACCGGGAACACCTTCGACAAGATCGCCGCCAAGATGAAGGCGGTCGACCAAGCGGCGAAGGCCATGAAGACCGCCGTTGCCGCCGGGAAGATCGGTGCCGAGGTCGACCGCGCGACGCGCGCCATGGCGAAGCTCGGGAAGACGGACGCCTTCCGCGACCAGCACGCCTCCTTCATCGGCGCGCGCACCACGTACCGTCGCGTCCAGCAGGACGTGCAACGCCTCGCCCGGGAAATGAAGGCGGCCGAGAAGCCGACGGCGGCGCTGGCGCGGGAGTTCGCGAAGGCCAAGGTGGCGGTGAAGGACGCGGCTGCGGCGTACGCCGAGAAGGCGCAAGCCGTGAAGCTGGCGAAGCGCGAGATGGAAGCAGCCGGGGTGCCGACCCGCGCCCTGTCCCGGCAAGAGGACGCGCTGCGTAACACGCTCCTGAACTCTAACCGAGCGCTCGGCCGGCAGACGATTGAGGTCGGAAAAAACAAGGTGGCGCTTCGCGAACGGCTCGCCACTCAACAGCGGGTGGACCGTCACGCCGACCGCCACGCCGACCGTCAAGCTGGTCGTCACCACGGTTTCGTGGCGGAAGCGACCGGCGCGGCGGCGGGCGCGGCCGGCGTCCACAGCGTCGTCGGCGGCATCAAGAAGGCGGCCAAGGACGGCGCGAATTACCAGCACGAGCGCGTGGCGCTCGAAAATGCCGGCCGCACCCACCACGAGATCGACGAGATTGAGCACGTCTCCCGAGAGACGACGAAGCAGCTCCCGACCGCGACCTATTCCGAGAACCTAAAGGTCATAAACGAGACAACGGGCGCGTTCGGGTCGCTTCACCATGCGATCGAGAATCTGCCGTTCATGCAGAAGACCGCTTCGGTTCTGCACGCTGCGGCTGGCGACAAGATCCACGAGGGTGCCGGCGAGCTGGGGAACAAGCTGGCCCGCTTCTTCGAAGAGCGCCAAGTCGCTGGCGATACGCCGACGTTCCAGCGAGAGGCCGAAGGGCTTGTGAGGGCGATGGCCTTCACGCGCGGCAATTTCAATCCTTCGGAGGCCATGAACTTCGCGCAACAAGCAAAGTCATCGCTTCCGAACTACAGCGAGCGGTTTCTTACCCGGATCGCACCCTCTCTCGTCACGATGCTGGGGGGGCACAGAGCCGGCACCGCTGCGAATGCTTTCACGAGTGTCGTCACCGGCAAGGTCAACGACAAAAAGCAAGCCGAAGAATGGCTCCGCTACGGACTGCTCGATCCGAAGCAGACCACGACGAAGGGCGGACACGCGGTTGGCTGGCGTGCTGGCGCTGTGAAGGACACAAACCTTGCCCTCTCCGACCCCCTGAAGTGGATGGAAGAGGTCGCCTTGCCGGCCATGAAGGCGAAAGGCGTCAAGGTCGACGACCGGCTAGAGCTGACGAAAGCTCTCGCGACGATGTTTCGGAACCAGAACGCGAACGTCTTCGCCAACGATCTTGCGCAACCCGCCTCGCGCACTCGACTGCACAAAGACGAGGAGATGATCGGCAGGGCCGGAACCCTCGACGAGATTTACCAGCGCAACCTCCGGGAAGACCCGAAGATTGCGCTCACCGGAGTGACGGCTGGCCTCGACAACCTCCTGACCGTCGCCGCCTCGCCGATGATGGCGAAGGCCGCAGCCGGCCTGACGACTCTCTCCGGTGCCTTGAACAAGGTTGCGGATTACGGGGCCGAGCACCCGACGGCCGCGCTGGCGGTGGGCGGGGCCGCCGCAGCTGGCGGCCTCGCGGCCTCCGGCGCTGTCACCGCCAGCCTCATCAACAACGGCATCGGTGGAACGCTCGCCATAGGCGGCAATGCCGTGGGGGCCGGGGTGGGAGCGGCCGCGCGCGCGACACCAACAATGGCGGCTGGCTACGGTGTTTACGTCCTAGCGGACGCGTTCAAGACGGCGATCGGGGCAGCCCTCGACAATTGGCAGCCGAAGGGGGCGGAGAACATTGCCGGGCTGCGGCGACAGCTCGACGAGGTCGAAACCAAGCGCAGCGACATTCAATCGCGCCTCCACCCCTCGCGGCGCGGCGAGCCGAACGCCGACCTGGACCGGCTCTCAGGCGAGGCTGGCGATCTTCGCAATCGCATCCGCTCCGGGGAAGAGAGGATGCGCAAGATCAGTGAAGCAATGGGGACCCGGGGCTCGTCGGCCCCGACGACGGTCGGGACCGCCGCCGCCGGCTTCGGCCTGAACGGGCCGCAATTCGCAGCCGCAGGGCCGGTCCCGTCCGCGCCGCTGTCGGGAACGGTCCCGCACCGGCTGCCGCCACCGCGCCCGGAGGGCATCGGCGCGTCTGGAAAAATCGAAGCGACGGTCAAGCCCGATCAGATTACGGCCAAGGTCACGGAGCCGGTCGACGTCACGGGCAAGGTCGAAGCCGAGATCACGGGCGCGGCGCAGGTCGCCGTCACCGTCAAGGTCGAGGGTGGCGGGCAGGTCACGAACATGTCGGCGTCCTCCTCCGGCAACGTCCGCGCGTCCGTCGGCACGTCCATGCCGCATATCAAGGCGGGGCCGCGATGAAGGACTGGACGCGCTCGCTGCGGCCCGCCTCGTTCCGGGGCGCCCGCTTCCTCACCGAGACGGAGGAGCTGTCGGCCGGCGGCCGCAACGTCGCGACGCACGAGTTCGTGCGCTCCGAAGACGTCCTGTCCGAGGACATGGGCCGCAAGGCGAAGAAGTATAAGGTCAAGGCCTACATCGCCAACGATGCGGCCGAGGCGGACAGCGCGGCGCTCGTCTCGGCCTGCACCGCGCCCGGCGCCGGGTCGCTCGTTCTGCCCCTGCAGGGCACCGTCCAGGTCATCTGCACAGAAATCTCGTCCAGCCACGCGAAGGAGAAGCTCGGCTACGTCGAGTTTTCCCTCGAGTTCGTCGAGGCGGAGGACGGGCCGGCCTTCCCCTCGATCTCGCTCGGCGACCGCCTGGCGATCGAGGCGCTGGATGGGCTTGCCGCCCTCGCCGCCCCGGTCGTCGATCGCGCCAGGGCGGGCCTCGTCCGATGAGCGTCATCAACGACGAAGCGGCCCGAATCGGGCCAGCGATCCCGACGCTCGCCGCGCTGCTCTCGATCATTGACGCGGCCCGGGCCGCCATGCCGGGGCTCGACCCGGCTTGCTCGACCGACCTCGGGACCGCGCTCTCCGAAGCGTCGCGAGCCGCGCGGGCAGCCCGGACCGTCGCCGCGCTCGCGGACGCACTCGCGTCCTGCATCACCGTTCTCCGGGACCTCGGGCGCGCCTCGTCCGACCCGGCGACGTCCGCCCCGGCCTGGGCCGCCGCCCAGGATGCCTCTGCGGCCCTGCAACTCTCTTCACGGTCGCCCGCCACTCGCCGCGCGACCGGCCTGCCGAACGCCGTGGCGGCGCTCGGGGAGGGTGCGTGCCTCGGGGAATGGGCGGTCGCGACCGCCCAGGTGGAATACAGCGACCGCCCGAGCGCGCTCGCCGCCAAGGCGGCCCTGTCGGACCGCGCCGGCCCGACGCTGGAGCGGGTGGCGCGCCTCGCCGGGCAAGCCCCGTGGCGGCTCCTCTCGCGCGCGGTCGAGCAATCGGCTGCGCATCTCAGCCGCCGCTCGCTCGACCTCCGGCCGGTCGTTCTCGTCACGACGGCGCGCTCGCTCCCCGCGACGGCGCTCGCCTGGTCCCTCTACGGCGACCCGTCCCGCGCGGCCGACCTCGTCAGCCGCAACCGCGTCGGCACGCCGGCCTTCATGCCCGTCCGCTTCGAGGCGCTCGCCCCATGACGCTCGAAGAGGTCACGCTCGTGGTCGGCGGCACCGCCTTGCGGGGCTTCCAGGAGATGAACGTCAAGCGCTCGGCCGAGGAGGCCGCGATCGCATTCGGCTTCAAGGCCACGAACCCGTCTTGGACGGCCGACGCGTTCGCGCTCCGGGTCGGGGCCGCCGTCGAGGTGCGGACCGGATCCGAGCTGATGTGCCGGGGCTATATCGACGAGTACAACGGGGACCACGGCGAGAGCGGCTCGCACGAGGTCCGCTGTTCCGGCCGCTCGAAGGCGCAGGACGCGATCGACTGCCCTCCCGCCAAGCACAAGACGGGGCGGATCGAGAAGAAGACGCTCTTGCAGGCCGCGAAGGAGTTCGACGAGTTCGGCCTGTCCTGGACGGCCGACGTGCCGCTGAAGCCGATCGCGAAGATCCAGCGCAACCCCGACGAGACCGTGTTCGAGACCGTCGAGCGCTACGCGCGGCGCGAAGGCCTGATGCTGCAGGGCGAGCCGGACGGCGGCATCAAGATCACGCGGGCCGGCACCAAGCGGCACGCCGGCGCGCTCGTCGAGGGTTCGCCGCCGATCAAGAAGTTCGGCGTCGCGTTCTCGGCCAAGGACAAGAAGTCGCCGATCGTGGTGCGCGGCCAGCGGGCGACCGGCACGGACGCGAAGTCGCTGCGGCAGGAAATCCAGAGCTTCGATCCGAGCGTCGGCCGCTACCGCCCCCTCGTGCTGTTCGTCGAGGGCGACGTCGACGACAAGAAACTGAAGAAGCGGGCCGAATGGGAGCGCTCCCGGAGGTCCGGCGCGGGCGTCAAGGTCTCCATCACGGTTGCCGGCTGGCGGGACGAAGCGGGCGAGCTGTGGAAGCCGGGCCGGCTTCTCGCGGTGTCGTTCCCATCCGAGCGGCTCGACCAGGACATGTCTCTGTCGAGCGTCGACTTCAAGCAATCGTCCAGCGGCACGACGGCCGACCTGGAGTTCGTCGATCCCCGCGCGCAGGGCGGCAAGAACCCGAAGGGCAAGTCCGACAAGGCCTACAAGGCCGAGGCGGATTCGTGAGCCACTCCATCTTCCGCGGCGCCGTCCAGGAAACGGACGATGACGGCGATCTGCAGACCGTCCGGCTTCTCGGCCCACGCGGGGAGGAGCTGACCAAGGTCCACCGCCCGATGCCGTTCGGCCTCGCGTCGCACGCGCCGGTCGGCTCGCACGGGATCGGCCTCGCGGCCCATGGCGAGCGCGAGCTCGCGGTCCTGCTCGGGGCGGAACATGCCGACAAGCGCCCGCGCAAGCAGGCCGCCGGCGAGACGACGATCTACAACGGGCACGGCCAGGCGGTCTCGATCGTCAAGAACGCGGTCCGCATCGCCGGCGGCGAGACGATCACGCTCACCGCCGGCACCATCATTCTCGCCGGGGTCGTGAAGCTCGGCTCGGCCGACGCCAACCGCGAACTCGCCTTGAAGGGCTCGACGGACAGCGCCGGCCACACGGAAACCGGCAACCTCGCCACCAAGGTCTACGGGATCTGAGCGCGCCATGCTGACCATCACGCCGCTCGAGGAGGCCGGGGTCGCGCTCCTGCCGTTCGACGTCGTGTGGAACGGTTCGGCCGGCGATTTCGTGGCGGACCCTGTTTTCGGGCTTCAGGCGCGGGACCCGATCGCGACCGCGGTCGTCCTCCTCCTGTTCAGCGACGCGCGCGGCTCGGACGCGGCCCTTGCACGGGCGGGCGAGAGCGATCCGCGCGGCTGGGTCGGCGACGGCTTCGACGTCGACCGCGCGGGCGGCGAGGCGCCGCTCGGCTCGACCCTGTGGCTCCTGCGGCGCGAGGCGCTGACCGACGCGGTCGTACGCCAGGTCGAGGATGCGGCCCGCCAGGCGCTTCAGCCGCTCATCCGGCAGGGCGCGGTCGCCCGCATCGAGATCTCGACTGCCCCGGACGCCGCGCGGCGCATTCTGGGGCTGTCGGTCGCTCTCTTCGGCCGCGATGGCGGTCGGCGTTATGCGGCGCGCTTCGACATCCTGTGGAGAGGCGCTCGTGCCCTATAGCGTGCCGTCTCTCGACGACCTCTCCAAGCGGGCGCGCCAGCTGTTCGCGCTGGCGCTGCCGGGCGCCAAGGTCGACCTTTGGCCGAGCACCCATGCGGTCGTCGGCAAGGTCGTGGCCTCGATCGGGTTCGAGGTCCACCTTCGGATTGACTGGCTCCTCCGGCAGGTCTTCGCCTCGACGGCCGATGACGAATGGCTCGACCGGCACGGCTACGAACTCGGGGTGACGCGGGTCGAGGCGCGTCGGGCCATCGGCGATGTCCTCATCGTCACCACGGGCTCGGCGTCGTTCCCGGCCGGCCTGCTCTTCCAACGCGGCGACGGCGCGCTCTTCCGGGGTCGCGTCTCCGGCGTGTGCGGCGGGACGGTCGCGCTCTCCGTCGAGGCCGTCGATCCCGGTCCGGCCGGCAACACCGATCCGGGCGCGACGCTGACGCCGCTGGATGCGACGCCGGGCTTCCCGGCGAGCGGGACGGTCAACCCAGCCGGCCTATCCGGCGGCGCCGATCGTGAGACCAAGGAGCGATTCCGGGCCCGGGTGCTGACCCGCAAGCGGAAGCCCTCCCAGGGCGGCGCGCGGTCGGATTACGCCGCGTGGGCGGCCGAAGCCCTCCCGACTGTCCGGGGCGTGTGGGTCGACAGCTTCGTCAACGACACGCGTTCGGTATGGGTCGCCTTCACGGTCGGCGACCAGCCGAACGGCATCCCGACCCCCAGCCAGGTCGCGATTGTGCAAGCCTATCTCGATGACCCCATTCGCCGGCCCGTCACAGCCCGCGTCTTCGTCGTCGCGCCGCTGCCCGTCATCATCCCCGTCGTGATCGCGCGGCTGTCGCCCGACACGCCCGACACGCGGAGCAACGCCGAGGCCGAGCTCGCGGCCGTGTTCGCAGCTCGAGCTCGGCCCTCGTCGCCGTCGCAGCCCTTCACCCTCGAATACGACTGGCTCGACGAGGCCATCAGCGGGGCCGTCGGCGAAGACAGCCACGATCTCGTGACCCCGTCCGGCGATATCCCGTTCCCGGTCGGCTACATGCCGGCCCTTGGCGCCGTGTCCTATCCGGCATGACGGCCATCATCCCCACGGCGGGCTGGAGCGCCGATTCCGATCTCACGGCCGACAACGGTCTCGTCACGGCCGACGGCGGCCACCGGTCTGTTCCGAGTAGTTGGCCGAGTGGTTGGCCGTGCGCTCTGCTCGACGCGACGCCGCCCTTGGTCGACGACGCCCTCACGGCCCCCACGGGCGCCGGCCTGACTCCGCAGGTGCTGGCGAACGCCCCGCGGGGGGCAGCCTGGGGAACGGACGAGGCTGGCGACGGCTCCGGCGCGTCGCCGGTGCAGCGCCGATTCTGGTCTGCGCTCGCGGGCTGGTCGGCCGACCTCTACGTGGCTGCGGGCGCGGCTGTGCAGGCCTTCCCGTCCGCCATCACATGGTCGCTCGATGATTGGGAGCGCGAATACGGCCTGCCCGACCCGTGCCTGTCCGGCGTGGCCGGAACGGACGCCCGGATCGCCGCCGTGCGCAGCCGCTTCGGCGCGATCGGCGGCTCGAGCCCGGCCTATTTCGTCTGCCTGGCGGCGAGCCTCGGCTACGACGTCACGATCGAGGAGCCGACGCAGTTCCTCGTCGACACGAGCGAGTGCATCGGGGCTGGCCTCGGCGAGGCGTGGTTCCACTGCGACGACGGAGAGCTCGACGACGAGCCCCTCGAGCGCTTCACCTTCGACGCGAGCCCCGATGACGGCGACGGGGTCGCGGGCGGCATCATCGAAGACTGGTTCCTGTGCGACGACGGGGTTGTCGACGAGACCCCGATCGAGGCTGCCGCCCAGGATCCGGCCGGCTCGCTCTGGAAAAGTTGGGTCGTGCACGTCGATGCCCTCGGTGAGAGCTGGTTCCGGGTCGACGAGGGCGTGATCGACGCCGACCGCCTCGAAGCGTTCCTGCCGGCGAGCGACCTCGAATGCCTCATGAGGCGGCACGCGCCGCCGCATACCGAACTGCTGTTCGCCTACGCCGCCTGACGCGGCACGCCTCGCCCATCCCTTTCGGCTCGACCCTGCGACGGCGTCCCGCCGGCGTCGGTGAAGCCATGCCGCCCGCGACCGGAGTTTCCGATGCTCTACAATCCCCCGACCGGGTCGACCGACCCGCTGGCGCCCTACGTCGGCAAGAACCTCGTCACCGGCGAGCAGGGCTCGAAGGTCCCGCCGCGCGCGATTGAGGCCCCCCAACGCGAAATCGTGAACGTTCTCGTGGCTGCTGGTCTCACACCGAGCGCGACCGACAACGCTCAGCTCCTCAAGGTTTTCGGCATTCTTTCGCCTCGGCTCGTGACGAATCAGACACTTTATGTTCGCACCGACGGCAACGATGCCAATGACGGATTGGAGAACACTTCGGGGAAGGCATTTCTGACCATCGCCGCAGCCATCGCCGCCACGGCGAAGTTGGTCGCCACCGGTGCGATCACCATTCAGCTCGGCATAGCCGGCACGTACGCCGCGCCGGGCGGCGTCAATCAGCCGGGCAAGAAGATCATCCTGCGCGGGGATCCCGCGAACCAAGCCAGTTACATCGTGTCCAGCGCGGGCGCGCCGAACCAGCAGCCGCTCGCAGTCGTCGCCTGCTCGATGGCAGCAAACGGAATAACTTTCGCAAATACCGGCGTCGTCGCCGACACCGTCGCGGCGATCAACGGCGGCTCGCTTGACCTCACGAACTGCACGTTCACGTCGATCGGCGGCAACGGCAACTTTCACATCGCTGCGTTCGCGACAGGATCCGTCACCGTCAATTCGGGCTGCATCTTCTCGTCTGGGATGGGAGGATGGCTGAAGGCGGGCGGGGGCGTCATCACCCTCGCGCAGACGACGTTCACGTTCTCTGGCGCGCCCGCGTGGTCGGACGCTGGGGTACGATCGACGACGGTCGGCGTCGTGCAGACCGTCGGCACGGTCATGTTCGTGGGCTCGGCCACGGGCCTCCGCTACGCCGCCAACACGAACGGCATCATCAATTCAAACGGCGGCGGCGCGAACTTCTTCCCCGGTAGCACCGCCGGCACGACCGACAATGGAGGCCAGTATGTTTAAGCCGTTCAACGCTCGTAACTGGTACTGGAAAGCCGACAACGGCCGCGTGTTTTCGTCCGCACGCGGACAGGTCGTCCCGGTCAGCGATGCTGCGCTCGCGTCCTGGTCTGCGGATGGTTCCGGCCCAACCACGTGGCCCCGAGACGATGATGGAGCGCAAACCGATGCCGCGCTACGCGACGTGCTGGCGCCCTACGGGCTGACGGGACCCGGCTCGGTTCCCGTTGTGCCGCAGTCGGCGTCCAGAGCCCAAGGAGGGGCCTGACCATGTTGTTGCGCTTCCTGCTCGCCGCGATCCTGGCGCTTGCTCCTGTCGCCGCGTTAGCGGAGCAGCGGCCCGTCAACATTGGCGCTCCCAACTCGGGCACTGGCGATCCGCTACGGGCCGCCTTTGCGAAGCTGAATGCCAACGATGTCGAGCTGTATGCCTCGGTCAGCACGCTCCTGACGGCGCTCGCTGGCAAGGCCCCGCTCGCCAGTCCGGCATTGACCGGAACGCCGACCGTGCCGACGCCGTCGGCCGGCGACAACTCGACCCGGATCGCCAACGCGGCTTACGTCAATACGGCGTTCGCCACCCGGCAACCGCTCGATTTGACCCTCACGAGGCTGAGCACGCTCGGCGTGGCGTCTCTCCTCGATTCCGGCGCCGTGTTCGGCGGGCACAGCGTCGCGGCCGTTCTGTCGCGCGCTGAGACCCAGGCGCACCCCTTCGATGCCCGCGGCATCCTGGCGATCAGGAAAGAGGCGTTCGGCTCCGGCGTCGACGGGGGCGGCAGCGTTGCCGTCGCGGACTTCAACACGCTTTTCGAGATCAAGAAAACGAACTGGCTGACGAGCGATCAGCCCGGCGAGGTCGACACGCTGTCGCTCATCACCCGGCAGGGGCGCCGGGGCGACGCGGGCTCAATCCTCTTCAACGGTCAAAAGGTGAAGGGCACCGCGACCGATACTGGGGGCCTTACTGGGCTTGAGGGAGAGCTTCGCTGGGTCAACGCTGCCGGCGCGGCCACGATGGGTATCCACGTCACGACGGGCCACCTTGAGGGCGTGGGCGGTATTTCGGGCGGAACCGCGGTTGGGTTTACCGCCGAAGCCACGAAGGGCACCCCGTTCGCCGCGTTCCATGCCGGCGCGTTCAATCCGGACGGGGATACGCTTCACCCCAAGTGGCAGTACGGCTACTTTCAATCCGACACGCGCGATCCGCTGACGGTCAGCTCGTCCATCGATAACCTCGGGCTCGGCTATTTCAAGGGCGGGTTGCGTGTCGGGACGGGCGCGACAATCGCCACGCTCGGCAATGCGGCAGAAAAGAATACAGGAACTGCAGCTGGAACAGTCGCCGCGGGCGACGATAGTCGATTTTCTCCAGGCTCGTGGACACAGACCACGCCGGTGCCTTTAGCCGCTGTCGGCACAATAACGTCAGCATCCTCCGTCGTGCGCTATCGGACCTTCGGTAAGACCGTGTATTTCACCGTCAAGGTAACGATCCCAACAGCTGGCACGGGCAGCAACCAGCTCCTCGTGAATATGCCCTACGCTGCCGTCGAATATTCAGCTTTCGCCGGTCGCGAGAACGCAGTCAGCGGTAAGATGCTTCAAGGGTTTATCGCTCCTGGTTCCGCAACGTTGAACATTCTCACCTACGACAATCTGACCACGATCACGAATGGAGCGGTGGTGATCTGCTCTGGTGTCTACGAAGCGACCTAACACCCACTCGGGTTGATCTTCTGCCCCGCGCCCTCTTCGGAGGGCTTTTTCATATCCGGAGAAGTCAAGATGACGGTCCGCTTCCCGCTCACTCGCGACGCATGGGTCGACCTCGGGGCTGCGCCCCTGTCAGTCGTTCTGGCCAGTGTGTCGCGAGCCTTCGTCGTCCCGGGTACCGCACCGCCACCCGTGGCGTCAGAAGAAGCCCAAATCCTCTTTCAAGACGGGAACAAAAAGGACATTTTCGGCGTCCCAGGCCAGCGCGTCTATGCTCGGGCCGTGGATACAACAGCGGCGGTTTGGGCCCTGCCGGTCGCCGCAGCCGTCTCGTCGGGCGGCAAGGTCAGTTACACGCTCCTGTCCGCGGCAAGCACGACAGGGGCGGCCTCCACGAACATCGCGGGCGGCAACTACGTCTGGCGCGTCGAGGGCACCTTCGGCGGAGCAACCGCGACATTGCAGGTGCTCGGCCTCGACGGCACGACCTGGACGAACGCCAAGGACGCGGACGGCACGACCGATATCACAGCGACGGCGGCGCGCTCAAAGGCGGTCACGGTCGCCCAGGGCACCGCCGTCCGCGTCGCCATCGCGGGCGGCTCCGGTGTCTCGCTCAACTCCACTCTGGGGGGCTACTAAGCCATGGGCGTCATTGGCCTCCCGGTCGCCTTGCCGCTGCTCTATGGGCAGAAAGGACCAGTCGCACCGGCCGTACTCATCCCTTCCGCCCTGACGATCTCCGGCACGCCCGGGGCTGCCACGGCAGGTGCAGCTTACAGCTTTATCCCGTCGACCTCGGGCGGCTCCGGCACGAAAACCTTCACCATTGCTGGCTCACTCCCGGCTGGGATGTCATTCTCGCCTGCCACAGGTGCTGTCTCCGGCACCCCGACTATTGTTGGCACTACAACCGGACTGAACATCACGGTTACAGACGCAACCGCATCTGCATCGCTGGGCGTATTCTCGCTTACTGTAGGCGCAAGCGCGCAGGTTCCAGCCGCCCCGGCGCTCGCCCTGACATCTGGCAACGGCCAACTTACAATCGCATGGACGGATGGCAGCAACGGCGGGGCGGCAATCACGTCTCACAAGCTCTATCGCGGCGCGACTTCCGGGGCCGAGACACTTCTCGGCAATGTTGCAACCGCATCGCCTTACGTTGATACCGGCCTGACGAACGGGGTGGCCTACTTCTACAAATTGTCGGCTGTAAACTCAATCGGGGAAAGCGCACTTAGTATCGAGCAGTCCCGTACGCCGTTCGCGCCCTTGGTTTTATCTGGCACGCCGGGATCGGCTGCGCAGAACTCGCCCTATACGTTTACTCCGACCGTTGCCGGTGGTTACGGAGCCAAGAGCTATACTCTGGCAGGAAGTCTGCCAACTGGCCTATCCTTTTCCACCACAACGGGCGCGATCAGCGGAACTCCGACGGTTGCCGGGACAACTGCGGGCCTGAACATTACCGTTACGGACGCGAGCGGGTCGGCATCGCTGGGAGCTTTCTCTCTCGTCGTGAGCGCAGCACCTCCAGCCTCGCCTGCCCTAACATGGGTGTCGGACAGCTCCGCCCTCAATCCGACGATGAACGTCGTCCTCGCGCCTAATCCGGCGGTCGGCGACGTAGTGGCGGTGCAGGTTTCTACCGCTTCCGATTTCTCGACGATTTTCGGGACTGGGACGGCCACGCTCACGAGCACGAATGTCACGAACGGAACGTGCAGCCCGACCGGTTTCCCGACGCTCTCCTACGGCAATACCTATTACGCTCGCGCCAAGCTCACGCGCGGCGGGGTTGCCAGCGCATGGTCGGCCTCGGTCTCAAAGGTCATGGATGCGGTCGATAGTGCTCCCGGTCCGTTCGGTTTCACCGACGTCACCGGCGCGACGCTCTCCACCCTCTACACGTCCAATACGATCACGCCGACGGCGTTCAATAGCCCCACCACGGCTTCCGTCACAGGCGGCACGATCTCGATCAACGGCAGCGCTTTCGGCGCGGGCGAAACGTTCTTCAACCCAGGGGACACGATTGCGGCGCGGGCCACTTCTTCCGGTGCCAACTCCACCCCCGTCAACGTCGTCGTCACCATCGGCGGGGTGAGCGATACCTACACGGTCACGACGGCGGCTGCGGCTGGAGGTGGTGCTCTTGCCTACACCCAAACGGCCAGCCCTGCCCTGCGACCCCTCGGGAATTCGGGCGGCCTCGCCATCACGTTCGCCGCTCAGAATATCGGCGCTGCTTCGGCCGACCGAATTGTCAACGTCGAGCTCATCGGTTTCGCCAACGCCAGCACGGTCGTCACCGGAATCACGGTCGGGGGGATCTCGCTCGCGAAGAAGGTCGGAATTGATCCCTCCGCCAATGCAGGAGCCATTTGTGAGGAGTGGGCGCGCCTGCTTACCGCGACAGATATTCCCGGCTCATCAGCAGACATCGTCATCACTGCGACCGACACGGCAGGCTCTAATCCCTGGCAGCAGATCGGGATCAGTGTCGGCACGATCAAAGGGTCTGCCACAGCCTCGGTGTCCGGAACCGCGACCAAGAACCGATCCTACACGTCCGGCACGGCCACCGCGTCTGCGGCTCTCGTCGTCCCGACCGGGGGGCTTATCAAAGCAGCGGCCTTTGAGCAGGGCACGACTGCGACCGGCATTACCGGATGGGGCACCGGCATGACGGCCGATTATACGCCGGCTCTGTCGGGGACTTTCATCGGATCGTTCGGACACTCGACCGGTACAGGCTCGATCACTCCGGCCGTGACTTTCAACCAGGATGGCAATAACGGCCTCGCCGCCGCAGTATGGAGCCCATGACGATGAGCCTAAATCTCACCCTATCGTCGCCGGCAATCGTCACGAGCTACCCATATCAGTTTCCCTATACCAACCCGCACACCTTGATTGTGCCTTCGTCCGTCACCCTTCCGACTACAGCCGGCGCGAGATACATCGATCCCGAATTTGGGATGCCTGTGATGCTTGCGGCTAATCCCAGTGAGGGCACGCTCGATCAGATGCACGGGTTTGTTTATGGCAACGTGAGACCCTTCAACGCGGACAATACTCTGATCCTTATTAACAATGCCGCAGAGCCGCACGGCGTCGCGTTCCGAGCCTTTAATCCGAGCGGTCCGGGTACTCTCGGGACGAAATACAGCCTTCCTGCTGTGACGTCCGCGAACAGCATGAATGGTCCGCAGATGCTCTGGCATCCGACCAACCCCTTGATCGCTTTCTGTGCCGCACCTTACGGGATCGGGCCTAAGGTTCGTAAGATGGATTTTACCGACCCGTCAAACATCGTGATCTCCGACTACGCCGATTTCACCGGCGTCGGTAGTTTCACAAGCGGCATGTACATTCAGCAGATGTTCCTCGCCGCAGATGGCAACACGATCTCTGGAACTGTCCAGCTGACGTCAGATAATACCTCACCAGCTTATTTCGTAGCCACGATGTCGCCCAAGGCCGTGCTCTGTTACCACAATGACCAGTACCAGATCAACGAAGGGATCATCAGCCGCGACGGAACTCATGTCTATGTCCATCGTCTCGCCGCCACAGGGGCAGCAAATCAGGCGTTCAGCCATAACGTGGCCGCTCACAGCCAGATTGAGCTGGGGAATAACTCAGGGTTTGAGCTCGCCCACTACGACACGTTCGGCACAAAAGGCATAGTTGGCTGGGACGGCTATTTTGGGCAGCTCAAGAAGCTGAACATGAATGACCCGACGAACCCGACAGTCATCGTGGATTACCGATATGGTCTAGGTTCCGCATTCCAGGGTGTTGGCGGACACATTGAATTGTCAACTGTTCACGCCTCCATGTCGACCTCCGACGAAACGAAAGTCATGCTCGAATACTATCAGACGAATGAGAAAACCAGCGTGCCAATGTCCAATGAAATTACGGCATGGGCAATGGATGGCAGCCAAGGAGTAGAGCGGTACTTGAACCACCGCTTCAACGTTGCATCGGGTGACTACAGCGACCTCGCTTACTACGCACAGCCTCATGCGTCGTTTAGCCGAGACCGACGTTGGCTCGCGTTCGGCGGAAACCTTGGCGTCCTTGGTGGCAAGAACCTGCCGTGGATTGCGGGGCCGTTCTTTTAAATGGATTGGCTCCTCATCTGGTTCGCTGCCAGCCCGTTCGCGCTCGCCTTTGTACTCGGCTGTTTCGCTATTCAGCGGGACTGACTGCGCCGTCCAGGTCCTTCGGGACAGTGGGCGGAGAGGGCCGCGGTTAAGTTCTTAAGGGCGACCTGCCTCTCTGCTACAAGCCTCATAAGGTCAGCGTAGACACCGGGCCGCGGAACATCGTCACCTGCGACCCATCGCCGAACCGTGCGGTCCGATACGTCGAGCGCGCGGGCTATCTCAGACTGCCAACGATCTCCGTAGAGAGCTCGGCCGGTTTCGGCGAGGATCTGGCTCACAGGTCGTGATCTCGCATCCATCCGATGCATCGCCGGCCTGTCCAATGCGCTGCGTCGTCGACCACCACCAGGCGGCCCTCGCGCCTCGAATTGACCACGGACCCACGTGGCAACGCCGCCACCGCGCTCCACATCAAACGATCCGGATGGACCGCGATCATTATGTGATTGAGATGGAGAGCGACCTGTGCAGGCAACATGGAGCTCGGGATACCCTCTACCGTAAATCGTGTTGGGTTACTGCTATCAGGTGAGACCTCGACATAATGACTCGATCCGTAGGGCCCGCACCCCAATTGGAGCGTGTATTCGGTTGGGGATGCAAACCAGCCGTCGCCAGCAGTTTGAATATCGGCATAAGTGATGGTGGTCATGGCAGGTCCTCCTCAGCGCTTGGACAGAGAGACGAGGAGCTTGTTGAGGCCGCCGGCCAGTCCGTGTGTCGTCAGGTTGTCGCAGCCCTCATAAGCCTCGATCAAGTCTTTGGCGCTCGCCTTGGCGAGGACAGGTGCAGCGCGAGCGGTTAGGGCGTCGTTAACCTGGTCTAGCGAGCGGCCCTGAAGGATGTACAACTCGATAGCACCGGCCAACATCTTGCGGCGAGCATCGTCCGCATAAGCAACCTGACGATCGGAGCCCACAAGAGCCGGAGCGTCCGTGACAGACAAGAGAATTTGATGGCGGGTGGGCTTGGCTGCCGTGGAGGTGGCGGTGATGATCATGGCGGGTCTCCTACCCTGTCCCGGCGGGGCCGATCCCCATCCGATGAGAGAGTATATGTCCGGAAATTAGGACATGTCAAGCGCCGCCTTAGGCGATTTATTTTTGAGGCCGCTCACAGCGTGGCTGCCGCCGCGATTTCGCAGCTGACCCGCACGCCCGGCGGGGGCTGACCCGGCGCACCAATCCGCACCTCCGCTTCCGAGCGTCTGACGTGCGCGCCGACCTAGACATTCCGGAGATCCACGATGCTGACCTTCACCGGCCGGGCGCAGAAGCTCGTCGACACGGACCTGCCGCGCATCGGCGCGAAGATCGGCGTCGGCGAGGATGAGTTGCACGCCTTCCTGGAGGTCGAGACGATCGGGGGCGGGTTCGACGGCCACGGCCGGCCGAAGATGCTCTTCGAGCCGCACATCTTCTATCGCCACCTCTCCGGTGCGAAGCTGGACCGGGCCATCGCGGCCAGCCTCGCCTATCCGAATTGGAAGCCGGGCAACTATCCGAAGGACAGCTACCCGCGCCTACAGGCCGCGATCGCCATCGACGAGGCGGCGGCGCTCAAATCCGCGTCGTGGGGCATCGGCCAGGTCTTGGGCGAGAACCACGTCGCGGCTGGGTACAACGTGGTCCAGGCGATGGTCGCGGGCTTCGTCGAGCTCGGCGAGGCGGAGCAGCTGGAGGCGGCCGTCCGGTTCATCTCCTACAACCATCTCGACGACGAGCTGCGGTCTCATAATTGGGCCGGGTTCGCGAGGGGCTACAACGGCGCGCAATACGCGAAGCACGGCTACCACCTGAAGCTCGCCGCTGCCTTTGCGAAGTGGCGGCGGATCCGGGACACGCCGTGGCCGGGGCCGGCGCTCGCGACCACGCTCGGCGAAGCTCTCCGCTCACCCGGCGTGACACCTGACCAGCCCGCACCGGTTGCGCCCCGACCTCCGCAACCAAACCCGACCCCAGCCCCGATCCGTCAACCGGAGCCGGTCGCTGTCCCGCCGAATCCCGCGCCGCCGGCTCACAGCTCCGTCGGTGTGATCGAGCCGGAGCCCAAGGTCAGCCGATGGGCGGGTGTCGCTCGGATACTCGGGCTCACCCGGTAGGCGGCCTCACAACCTCGCGCCTCTCCTCCCGCGCCTTCCCCTCGAAAGGACGACCCATGGCCCTGCGCTCTCTCGTGCGCCGCTTCGGCGCGCTGTCCGTCGTCGGCCTGACGGCCTTGGTCACGATCGTCCAGTCCACCGACCTCGCTCAGATCGTTCCGCCGAACTACGTGGCTCCGATCCTCTCGCTCGCCACCATCCTCGCAGCCGTGCTGCCCTCGATGCGGCACGCCTTCGAGGACAAGCCGGAAGGGAGCGGCAAGTGATCCGCGACCTCCTCCTCTACGTCGGCCTGCCCTTCGGCGGGCTCGCGGCCGTCGCGGCGGCTTTCATCTTCCTGACGCCGTGGGGCCCGGCTGCGCTGACGCTGTTCGCGAACTCCCGGCTCGCCCGAATCGCGGCGGGGGTCGGCGCGGCCGCGCTCGCCGTCGGGCTCGCCTGCCTTCGCGCGTTCCGGGCCGGCAAGGCGACCGGCCTGGCCGGCGTCGAGGATGCGAACCGTCGGGCCGTGCTGGATCGTCGGGCCGAAGATGCCAAAGCCGCGGTCGAGCCGGACGACCAGCTGCGGCGCACGCTCAACGAATGGGGGCCGCGATGAGGCTCGTGTCGATCATGATCCTCTCGGGGATGCTTGCTGCCTGCCAGACCACGGGCGGGCGCGGCGGCGCGTTCTGCGATGTCGAGCGTCCGACCCGGCTCCGGGCGGAGGTGGTCGCCCGCATGAACCACGGCGAGCTCGCGGCTGCCGTGGCGCGGAACAGGTTCGGCGCAAAACAGTGCGGCTGGCGGCCATTGGAGGCCGGCGCGGGACGCCCGCGATGGTAGACCTGCTGGAGATGCTGGGCGTCAAGCCGTCCGTCATTCAAGGCGCGGCGGCAGGCGGCGTGATCGCCTTCGTGCTCGGCACCGGCACCCGCGTCCAAAAAGCGGCTCGGGCCGGGGCGGGCATGCTCTTCGCCTCGATCGGGACGCAGGGGCTCGTCGAAATGGCGAGCCGCTGGATCCCTGACACGCCTGCCGTCCTCGGGCTGACGGGCCTGATCCTCGGCATCACCGGCATCTACATTGCGGAGCTGCTGACGCGGATCGCCGGGCGAGCTCGTGATCGGTCGGACGCGATTGCCGATGCCGGGCTCGATCGCGTCGCGCCACGCTCGTCGAGAGAGGAGCCGCCCCATGCGCCGTGACGTGCGCTACGTTTTGCCAGCCCTCGCGGTCGCGCTGGTCTTTATGTTCCCGCCAGCCTGTCGCGAGATGGGGGTCTTCATCGAAAGCAGATATTTCCCGATTCTCGCCCGCCAGGTCGTGGGGGATATCGAGCGCACGGCCGACAAGCTGTGCTGGCGCCGAGACGGCCTGAAGCTCCGGTCCAAGATCGCGGCCGAGTGGCACGGGGTCGTGACGGACGGGGTGACCAGCAACCCGACGAGCATCTTCGACGCCGTCTCGGGCCAGCCTCTTGCGCCCGTCTACAACACGGCCGGACAGAGTTTCACGCGCCACGTCTGCATCGAGGTGCCGCCATGGGCCACGCCCTCGACGCGGCTCGTGGTCCGGTCATGGGCAGTCTATCCCGGATGGTACGACCTCTGGACGGTGACGGTCCCGAATCCAGATGTCGTGAGCGAGGGCGCGCCGTGATCCAAAGCGCGCGCCGGGCCGGCTATGCGATCCTGATCGTCCTGCTCACTCCCTCGGCCGCCCGGGATATCGGAGCCTTTCTCGAAGGGCGGCTTGCTCCTGTGCGGATCGAGCAGAGCATCGCCGAGATCGAGCGGCATGGGCAAGCGCTCTGCTGGGCATGGATCAACACCAAGGTGCGGCCGCTCCCGGCAACAGACCTCGACGTGAGGCTGTTTGATAGCACGGGCGAAGTCTCGCTCCTGGCCGTCTATGAGCGAAGCACCCACAAGCCGTGGCGTCGAACCGGCGCTGTCTCGGCCGATCCAACGCGCCCCCGACGTCAGCGATATTGTCTCGACCTCCCCCCGTGGGTGGGCCCTGGGGTGACGGCACGCGTCGAGCAGACGATCAGCTACGATGGTCTATGGGGGCTGTGGACTATCAAGGCGCGGATTCCGGACGTGATCGCCTTCGGGGTCGATCCGCCGCCGTGACCGCGACCTTCTTCGGACCGGGAGAGGGGCCGAGCTAAGCGCCCCTGAGCCCTTGTCCTGATATCAGCCGCCGGCCTTCGGGTCGGCGGCTTTTTTGCGTTTCAGGCTCCCGTTGCGAGGCCGCGCCGAGATGAACCGGGAACGTATCTGTGGCGCGCCACAGATACCCGCGAACCGATGAAGAACGTTCGCGTTCGTTTTCCCCCGATTCAGCACGGCTTTAGAGGGAAGAAAGCCGAGGTGCCTGTGTTGACATCGCAGTGGTCACAGGTTCGATCCCTGTCGCGCCCACCACGGCCCCGATCGCCGCGCGAAGGCCAGGATCGGTCGCTTCCTCTCCGACGAATGTCAGCGTCTTTACCGACGCCCGTGCACCAGCAGAGACAGGATGTAGCCGATCGCGCCCGCGATGAGGATCGCAGCGAGGGGGCTCTCTTCGACCTGACGGCTGACCGCGCGGCTGCCTTCCCGGTAATACCGTTCGGCCTCCGGGTAACGCTGACGTCCCTCCTCGAGGTAGCGCCGGCCCTGATCGTAAGCCTCGTTTGCCGCACCGTAGGCTTCGTCCGCGTATTGCCGTACGGTGTCCTTCGCCTGCCCGTACGCAGCCTGGGCCGCTCCCTTCACCTGATCGACGGCGCCCTCAGCCTCCGACTTGGCGTCGCCCATGGCGTTGCCGACCGCTCCTTCCGCTTTCCCGCCGAAATTCTTGGCCGTGCCGACGACTCGATCGCTATCCATGTCCAGTCTCCGTGGTTTCGCTCGACAACGACCGGCAAAGACCAAAGTTCGATTCCAGACCGCGCGCCGTCGATCAGTGCATGACGGGCCGCTTCAGCAGGAGGGCGCGATCGGTCGAGGCGACCGTCACGTCGAGACTGCGGCCTTCCCGCTGGACCTTGAAGGGCACCGCCGCGCCCGCAACCCCAAGCTTCCAGACCGCGCGGAAGAAGCTCGCGAGGTCATCGACCGGCGTCCCCGCCACGTCGATCACGAGATCGCCGAGCTGAAGGCCTGCGGTCTCCGCGGGGCCGCCCGTCGCGACTCCCGCGATGGCGATCTGCCCGTCGATCTCGGTCGCGAACAATCCGAGCCAGGGGCGAGGAGGACGGTCCGGACGGCCGAAACGGAGCATATCGTCCAGGATGGGCCGCAGCAGATCGATCGGAACGATCATGTTGAGGTGCTCGGTTCTGCCGGAGCCGCGCTCCCGCTGCAGCTGCAGCGACCCGATGCCGAGAAGCTCGCCCTCGGCGCCGATCAAGGCCGTCCCGCCCCAATGAGGATGGGCAGGCGCGGTGAAGATGGCCTCCTCCAAGAGATACTCCCAGTAGCCCGCAAATTCCTGCTTCATCGCGATCTGGCCCGCGACCGAGCGCCGACGCCCGCCCGCCCCGGCGATCACGACGTGGTCGCCGACCGCAGCGGGTGCAGAACGTCCAAGCGGCAGCGCGGCGAGGTCGAGGCGCGCCAGAGCCTGGACCAGCCCGAACCCCGTTTCCGCGTCGTAGCCGATCACGTGGCCCGGCACGACGCGTCCGTCGTTAACGGTCAGCCACACCGACGTCGCCTCTGTGACCAGGTAGCCGATCGTCAGGATGATCCCGTCCTCGCGGATCAGGACAGCGTTCCCGGCCCGCTCGGTGCCGAGCGTCTCGGCCGTGAAGGCGTCCGACGGAACGGTCGACGAGAGCGCCAGGACCGAACTGAGAGCACGATCGAGGTCGTAGCCGTAAAGCAGCGGCTTCGGCTGCGCTGCGGCCGGCACCTTCCAGTCGCTCGGCGACATGCAAATCCTCTCTCAAGGAAGACGGGCCTCGTCGGGCCGGTTCACACACCTATTTCCATCGGGATGACCCCTCCTGTCGAGGGCCGGACGGGCGCGACGATCGCTCTGAAGCGGGCTGGACCTTCCCGGGCGCGCCTGCGTTTGGGAGGGGCCATTTTCGATTCTCGTTTCTAGAGTAACAACGAGGCGAACGGGGAAGACAACCGGGACGGCCATTCGAACAACCTGTCCTGGAACCATGGCGTCGAGGGCCCGACGGACGACCCGGAGATCGGCGAGTTACGCTCCCAGCAGATGCGCAATCTCCTGGCGACCCTGCTTCTGTCGCGCGGCACGCCGATGATCCTGGCCGGCGACGAGTTCGCCCGAACGCAAGGTGGCAATAGCAACGCTTACGGGCATGATTCGGAGATCGGCTGGATCGATTGGGCCGTGCCGGATGCCTCTCGCCACCTCGGTCTGTTCGTGCAGAAGCTCATCGCGCTTCGGCAGGCCCTGCCCATGCTGCGGCGCGGACGGTTCCTGACCGGCCGCTACGACGAGGAGCTCGGCTCCAGAGACGTCACGTGACTGACGCCAGCTGGCGACGAGATGAGGGACGAGCATTGGGGTGACGGCAACGCGAAATGCGTCGGCGTCCTCCTCGACGGCCGCGCACAGCCGAGCGGCATCCGGCGGCTCGGCACCGACGCCACGCTCTACATGGTCTTCAACGCTCACCACGACGTCGTGAACTGCACGCTGCCGGAGGCTCCGGGCGGGTCGGAATGGGTGCTCCTCATCGACACGAACCAGCCGGAGCTGGAGGACCTCTCCCGCTTCCAGGTAGGGCACGTCTACACGGCGACCGGGCGCTCCCTCCTTCTGTTCATGACGAAACCGAAGGAACAATCGTCCGGCACGTCGGATGCGGAGCGCTCCTACCTGCACGTCCTGAGGGCGTTCCAGCGGGCGTTGGACGAGGATTTGAAGCTGCCGGAGGCGGCTCAGCCGAAGGCTCGGCCAGTTAGCGGATCAGGCGCACCTCGACGCCGACGCCGACGTCGGCGTCGGCCCAGGGTCGGTCGCCCGTGACCGCAATACGACCCGTGGCGGCCGCAAGCGCCAGGCAAGCCCGATCGCCGAGCGAGAGGCCGTGGCGTCTCATGGCGGCGTGAAGCTCTCCAACCCGCAGCGCCTGCGCTTCGTCCAGAGCGACAGTCTCGATGCCGGCCGCCTCGATCTCGGTGCGGACGAGCTGAAGTTCGGCGCCTCGAGACAGCATTTTGGCCACGACCTCCGCCAGGTTGACGGTCGAGAGGTACGCGCCGTCGAGATGCTCCTCCACGATCTCAGCCCCAGGCTCGCCAAGCATGAGCGCCATCAACGCCGAGGCGTCGAGAACAGCGAGCGTCACGATCCCGACCGCCGCTTCGCCAGCCAAGCGTCGATGCGCTCGCGACTGTCCCCGGCGCGTCCGCTCGTGAGGTCTTCCAGGCTCTCCAGCTCTTCCCTCCAACCCTCAATGCGCCGCTCCGCGATCAGCTCGTCGACGATTGACCCCTCGACCGCTCGGTACGGCGCGAAAACGGCCTGCAGCCGCTGTACGCGCTCACGTACGGTCGCCTTCTCGGTCTCCTGCGATCTCACGGCCGCACGCAGGACTGCCCTGACCTCCGCCTCCATACTGCGGCCGTTCTCGGCCGCCCGGATGCGGAGCTTGTCCCGGATGTCGCCGGGAAGGTCGCGGACGGTTAAGGTGGCCATCCCAATAGGATGCGAGGTGACAGCAATGCTGTCAATGGGTCGTCTTCAGCCCAGCCCGGTCGTCGCTCACCTCTCCGCGGAGCCGGTCCTCACGACGCAATGTAAGCTCACAGCTCTCCGGGAACGGCCCAATCGCCCCATACCTCCTCTCGTGAGACGTACAGGAAGGAAACGCCCAGCTCGGCCGCTTGATCTCGGCTAGCGCGCAAGGCATCGCGCCGCATACGTTCAGAGCTGAGCTTCGCCGTGTCGATCACCATCATGACAGGGTGCAAGTCGCCCCAGTCCGGATGCACCGTGCTGCGCCTGTGACGAACCTCAGCGCGATGTGCGTCCAACTTCCGAAGATCGCGGCAGATCTCTCCGGGTCCGAGGCGACCTTTCGCGCGTTCCGACGCCTTGATCTCGACCGCCACCAGCATGTAGCGAAGCGTCTCGTCGGCGTTGCGCCGGCGCCAATCGGCCTCGATCTCGGGCCGGAAGAGCACGATGTCTGGGATCGGCTCGAACCCGCCTCGATAATCCGCATTCTTCAGCAGATCACGTTCCTGGAAGAGTGGCGTCACGGGCAGCGTGATCCACTGCTTGACGTTCATTCCGATCTGCCTGCGCGGCACGCTACCGCTGTCGCGCAGGCAGTGATACACGACAGCCTGATAATGCAGCTCGCTCCCGAGCACGTCCCGGCATTCAACGACGACCTGCGGCCAAGCGCGACGGAGCCGTCCGATCGCGTCCGTGGCCGTCTCCATCATCATCATCATCGGCTCAAGCGCTCTTTTCGAACAGCTCCCGCCCGATCAGCATGCGGCGGATCTCGCTCGTGCCGGCGCCGATCTCGTACAGCTTGGCGTCCCGCAGCAGGCGGCCGGTCGAGTAGTCGTTGATGTAGCCGTTGCCGCCGAGGAGCTGGATCGCGTCGAGCGCGCATTGGGTCGCCTTCTCGGCCGCGTAGAGGATCGCGCCGGCCGCGTCCTCGCGGGTCGTCTCGCCCCGGTCGCAGGCCTTGGCGACCGCGTACACGTAGGCCTTGCAGGCGTTCATGGTCACGTACATGTCGGCGACCTTGCCCTGCACGAGCTGGAAGGTGCCGATCGGTTGGCCGAACTGCTTCCTCTCGTGAACATAGGGCATCACCACGTCCATGCAGGCCTGCATGATGCCGAGCGGCCCGGCGGCCAGCACCGCGCGCTCATAATCGAGGCCCGACATCAGGATGCCGACGCCTCGCCCAACCCCGCCGAGGACGTTCTCCTCCGGCACCTCGCAATCGACGAAGACGAGCTCGCAGGTGTCGGATCCCCGCATGCCGAGCTTGTCCAGCTTCTGCGCGGTTGAAAACCCCTTCATGCCGCGCTCGATCAGGAAGGCCGTGATGCCCCGCGGACCGGCCGCGGGATCGGTCTTGGCGTAGACCACGAGGGTGTCGGCCTCCGGGCCGTTGGTGATCCAGAACTTCGAGCCGTTCAGCACGTAGCGGTCGCCGCGCTTCTCGGCCCGGGTCTTCATCGAGACGACGTCGGACCCGGCGCCCGGCTCCGACATCGCGAGCGCGCCGACATGCTCGCCGGAGATCAGTCCGGACAGGTACTTGCGCTTCTGCGCGTCGGAGCCGTTTCGCCGAATCTGGTTCACGCAGAGGTTCGAATGGGCCCCGTAGGAGAGCCCGACCGATGCCGATGCGCGAGACACCTCCTCCATGGCGACGACGTGCTCGAGATAGCCGAGCCCCGTGCCGCCGTGCTCCTCCTCGACCGTGATCCCGTGCAGGCCGAGCGCGCCCATGCGGGGCCAGAGGTCGCGCGGAAAGGTGTTCGAGCGGTCGATCTCCTCGGCGCGGGGCGCGATCTCGTTCAGGGCGAAGTCGCGGACCGTGGACCGGATGGCGTCTGCCGTCTCGCCGAGGTTGAAGTTGAAGTCGCGCGCGGCGTTCGGGATCATGCGGGCCTCGTCCGGACCGGTGGGGCGAGGAAGCCTCTACACCGGACCGGCCGACCCCGTCACGCGGCTGACCTTCGGTGCCCGTTCGGTCAGGCGCAGCCGAAGCGCGGGTCGCAACTCGACTGGGTGAACGCCGCCCAATCGGCCTCCGATCCGTAGAAGACGTTGCGGTCGACGGCTCCGCCGATGCCGGGCACGCGGCCGGTGGTCGTGTACTGCCACAGCGTCCAGGTGCGGTTGTTGTAACGCACGTGCGGCTCGGCCGCCGTGGAGCGGATCCAGTGTGCGTAGTTCAGGAACTCGCCCTCGAGGATTTCCTCGTGGAACGTGATGTCGGTGTAGATGATGGGGCGCTTGCCAGTATGGGCCTCCATCTCGCGCAGCATGGTGCGGATCATCTCCAGCGCCTTGGCGCGGCTTACCTTGTGGGGGCAGACCTTCGACTCGCCGTTCCACTCGACGTCGAGCACGGGCGGGAGGGCGCTCGGATCGCGCGGCACCACCTGCTTGAACCAGGCGGCCTGCTGGTCGGCCGGGCGGCACCAGAACATGAAATGGTAGGCGCTCCGCGCGATCCCCGCCTGTCGTGCGCCGTGCCAGTTCTCGAGGAAGCGCTCGTCGACATGGTCGCCGCCCTCGGTCGCCTTGATGAAGGCGAAGCGCTTGCCGGACGCCGCGACCGAGGCCCAATCGATCTTCTTCTGCCATTTCGACACGTCGATCCCGTGCACCGGCAGGGAATGGGCGCGGGCGACGGCCGGATGGGGCTTCACGTCGCCGAGCTTGTCGAAGGCGGCCTGCTGCGCGCAGGACGCGACAGCGAGAGCGGCGCCCCCGACCAGCACCGCCCGGAGCGCTCGGGCCACTTGCCCCGACAAACCCGACGCGAAAGACATGATTTCCGTCCCCGATACGCAACACGAGCCCTAACGCATGGCAGAAGGTGCGTTAACGCGGGTTTGACGGGGTAGGATCACGCGGCCGAAGAGTGTTGCGCTTCCGCGACATGCGGCTGGGCCGGACATTGAGCGGCAAGTTCCGCGCCCGAAACCTCCCTGGGGGTGAACGCCTCGTCCGGGGGGAATTCGGTGCCGGCGGAGAGGATCGAACTCCCGACCTTCGGTTTACAAAACAGCTCAAACGGCAAAACTCGACATAACAGTGCCGCACGAGTTCCCCACAGCTGAGCGGCTTCGCACGCCTTGCGGTTCACGGAATGTTCGCTAGTGTGACAAACATGGGTTAACGTGGCTTAACAGGCCAAGTGCGTTACCCTGTCGTTACCCTGGAGGACCATCAGTTTGCCAACGGTTCTCACCGCGATCGGCGTCGAGAGGGCCAAGCCGGACGCCGAGAAGCGGCGCGAGGTGCCCGACGGTGCATTGCCCGGGCTGTACTTTGTCCTGCAGCCGAGCGGCGCTCGGAGCTGGGCCGTGCGCTATCGGCATGCCGGCCGCTCCCGAAAGCTGACGCTGGGGACCTATCCCGCCATCGACCTCGTCGCGGCCAGGAAGCGCGCTCGCGATGCTCTGCAGGAGATCGCGATGGGGCGCGATCCCGGTACGGAGAAGGTTCATGCGAAGCGGAAGGCGCGAGAGGCCGATGTCGACCAAGATCTCGCGCTCGGCGCCCTCGACACCTTCGTTGCCCGCCACGTGAGGGCGAACACGAGTGCCCGATCGGCGAGCGGGACAGAGCACCTTTTCAACCTTCACGTCCGGCCGCACTGGAAAGGGAAGCGCCTCGACGGGTTGAAGCGAGGCGACATCCTTGAGCTCGTCGACCGGGTCGTCGACCGGGGCTCGCCCGTTGCCGCGAACCGGGTTCTCGCGGCCGTGAAGCGCTTCCTGAACTGGACGGTGGACCGCGGTCTTCTCGAGGTATCTCCTGCGGCCCGGGTGAAAGCGCCGACGGAGGAAACGAGCCGGGACCGGGTCCTGTCCGATGCCGAGCTAGGGCTGGTTTGGATTGCGGCCGAGAAGTCCGGCCCGCCGTTCGGCCAGCTCGTTCGGTTGCTCCTGCTCACAGCTCAACGCCGCGACGAGGTCGGGCAGATGACCTGGGGCGAAATCGACGCGGGTGCCGGCCTGTGGACGATCCCGTCCGGCAGGGCGAAGAACGGCAAGGCGAACGACGTCCCGCTGGCTGGCGCGGCCGCTAAGATCCTGAAAGGCCTTCCCCGCATTGCGGGTAATGCCGACCTCGTGTTCACCACCAGCGGGAACACGCCGTTTTCTGGCTTCTCTAAATGCAAGGCGCGCCTGGACGCCACGATGCTTGCGCTTGCCAGGAAAGAAGCTGAGGAGCGCGGCGGGGATGCTGACCGGATCACGATCGCACCCTGGCGGCTGCACGATCTCCGCCGGACCGCGGCGACGGGGATGGCTCGACTGGGTCAGCCCGTGCACGTGATCGAGGCCGTCTTGAACCACACGTCCGGCGCGATCTCGGGCGTGGCCGCGATCTACAACCGGCATCGGTATCTCGACGAGAAGCGGGCCGCACTGGACGCGTGGGCGAAGCATGTCGTGGCACTCGCGAGTAGGTCCGCGCCGGAGTGCCGACAATGAATCGACCGAAAAACGCGGGTAACAAAAACTTGCCCTTTCGATCCCCGCTCGCCTCGTTGAAATCACCATTTGAGAATTTTAAGGAAACTCTTCCCGACCTGAAGTCAATAGATTTTCTGAGAGAGCTTAGAGAGTCCATCAAGGCGATCAATTCTCTCGGCGTAGTAGCTCGTCGCGAGTCACTATTTCGTCAGACGATCTATCCTAAGCAAATACCGCACCCTAACCCAATACAATCGCCTTCACCCAAGAAGCGCGGCCGGCCAATCGGATCAGGAGGTTATCGAGACACCGACCTTATTTTGCTTGACGAAATGCAGAGACTGATTGATTTCGGCGCGGCATCTTCCGACACAAAGGCGGCTCAACACGTGGCGGAAAAAGCTGCCGGTGGTGGAACCTTTGAGAGCCGAGTGACCAGGCTTTTGAAGGCATATAGGGCGCGGCGACGCGGAGTCTCGTACGCGAGAGCCACCGGCCTTACCCGGAGGTAAACTGAGGTTAATTTCCCGCAGCTCACGGCCCGATTAAAATCAGAATAACTTCGTATCGGCCGAGGGGTTTATCTTTGCATCTGGCCGGCGTTCCCTAACGAGGACGCACCCGATGCTTCATAAGGCCCCCAACACCAGGCTGACCGGCCCGCAAGTCTGCGCCCGGTTCGGCTCGATCAGCGGTATGACGCTGTGGAGATGGCTCCAGAACCCCTCGCTCGACTTCCCGAGGCCGCTTGTGATCAACCGGCGTCGCTACTGGCGTCTCGCCGACATTGAGGGGTGGGAACGCGCGCAGGCTGCCCCGAAGCGGGAGGCCGCATAGTGTTCGTCCCGACCAATCCCGCCATTGCCGACGAGATCGCCGCCTTCCTGGCGAGCAAGCCCAACGTGATCGTGTTCCCGGCCGGGGAGGCTGGGAAGGCCGTGAGCCCGGCCGACTACGCCATGACCGTGCTCGGCGAGATCAAGGAGCGCTGGCCTGACGCCACATGGCTGGACATCGGCAGCGCGCTCGATATCCGGCAGACGGCCGCCGCATAGATCATGGCGCCCGACATGCAAACGCCCGCTCCTGGGAGGAACGGGCGTCGCGAAGGTGATCTGAAGCTGGGCAGCTGGATCACTTCCGAGACTACGCCCTTCCAAGCTGGCCTTCAAGCGGCTCGCGTTCTCGCCCGCGTCCGGGTTTGCGGCGCCGTAGCTCGGCTCATTGCCGGGCTCGCCTTCGGTCGGAGGGCGGCCCGATGAGCGCGCTCCATAACAGTTTGGAGCCCCGCGTCGCTGGCCTTCTGGAGCGGGTGGCGACCGCGCTCTGGTCCGAGCGGACGCACGCCCAGTGCGCCGAGGACTGCATCAGCATCTCGGACCTCAACGGCCTCACGTACCACGTGCGCGAGAGTTGGCGCGGCAATGCCTCGGCCAGGTTAGCGCTGAAAGAGCTGCATCAGCTTCTCCGGCCGGAAGCCGAGGCCGCATGATCGGCCTCCGAGACGATCCCTTCGCCGACCTCGGCGCCGACACGTTCGACCCCGACGACGACGCGGGCCGGTTCGACCCGGTCGACCCGGTCGACGACAGCCGCTTCCAGGCCGCGCGCTCGTCAGAAACCGCGCCAATTGGCGCTTTATCGGACGGCCGGCCACCCGGCTTGATCCGTGCCTCGCCGTTCGTCTGGCGCGACCCTCGCTCGATCCCGCTTCGGGAGTGGCTCTACGGCTACGACCTGGTCCGCCGTTTCCTGACCGTCACAGTATCGCCGGGCGGCATCGGCAAGTCGTCCCTCGTCATCGTCGAGGTGCTGGCCATGGTGACGGGCCGCAACCTCCTCGGCGTGCGCCCGACCTCGCAGCTACGATGCTGGTATTGGAACGGCGAGGATCCGCTTGAGGAGCTGCAGCGTCGCGTCACGGCGGCCATGATCCACTACGGGCTGAGCGAGGCCGATCTCAACGGAGGCCTGTTCCTCGACAGCGGGCGGGACACCGAGCTCGTGCTCGCGAAGCAGGAGCGAGACGGCATCGTAATCGCGGTGCCGATCGTGGACGCGCTGGTCGCCACCATCCGGGCGAACGAGATCGACGTGCTCGTAATCGACCCCTTCGTGTCCTCTCACCACGCGGCCGAAAACGACAATCCGGCGATCGACCGGATCGCGAAGACTTACGGCAAGATTGCCGAGGCGACCGGGTGCGCCATTCACATCGTGCATCACGTCAAGAAGGTCGGCCTCGCCGAGGTCCAGATCGAGGACAGCCGCGGTGCTGTCGCTCTGATCGCCGCATGCCGCGTCGGCCGGGTCCTGAATCAGATGACCAAGGATGAGGCCGAGCGGTTCGGGGTAGAGAACAACCGCCTGCACTTCCGCGTCACAAACGGCAAACTCAACCTCGCCCCGCCTCCGGACAAATCGGACTGGTTCAGGATCGCCGCCGTCGATCTCGGGAACGGACACCTGGGCGGACATGGCGACAACATCGGCGTCGTGACGCGGTTCGAGCTGCCCAATCTAACGGCCGAGGTCACGCTCGCGAGCCTACGGACAGCCCAGCGCGCCGTTGCGGACGGCGGACCGTGGCGTGAGCACGATCAGGCGAAGGATTGGGTGGGCTACCCGATCGCGAGGGCGCTCGGCCTGCACCTCGGATCGGACGGGAAGCTTACGAAGAACGATAAGGCAAGGGTCAAGGCCGCTCTCGCCATGTGGTCGGCCAACGGCATGTTTCGAGTCGTGGAGGGACAGGACGAAAAGCGGATGTCGCGGAAGTTCGTGGAGGTTGGCGAATGGGCAACCGACTGAGATTTGCCACACCTCGAAAAGGCTCTCCCGAACCTGCCACGCCCCACCACCCTCTAAAGAGAGAGGGGGTGGTGTGGCAGCGCCGGATGCAGCACTGCCACACCTTGCAACGCCTCACCTCTCTCAGGTGTGGCAGTGACCTGGGGACCCTTCGCCGGCGACCTCGATCCGGCCGAGCGGACAGCCCGGTTGCGATGCCTGCGGCTCGCGGTGAAGCTGCTCGTCGGCCCGCGAGGTGTCGAGACGCGGCATGCGCTGCTCGTGGCCGAGATCGACCCGAACGCGGACACCCTCGCGGCGGCTCAGGTCGAGTTCGACCGGCTCAGCCCGCTCGACCGGCGGCGCGTGCTCGCCAGCTACTGCGAGGTGGTATGATGGCGGGTCTCGCGGACCTCGCGGAAGCGATCCGGTCCGGCCGCCAGCTTTCGCCCGATCAGGCGGCTCGCGCCGCCGACATTCTCGACGCTGCCGCAGTCGGAGATCGCCGAGCCGCGTTGGCGAGCCGGGATCGCGCGCTCCTCGACGCAGGCGAGTTTCTGCCCAGCCTCACGTCCCATGCAAGGGCGGCCGCGCTGCATTCCGAACTGACCCGATACCAGACGAGCGCTTGGTCCCGCGACCGCATCCTCGACAATTGCCCAACCCGCTACGTCGGCACGATCCGAGCGAACTTGTGGCACGCGTTAAAGGCCAACGACGCCGTTCCGAGCGCTCGGACGATCCGCAGATTGTTGGCCATTTCCCCACCTGTTTATGGCCAACGCGCCTCGTCAGGATGACGCCATGAACCAGACTCGCACCGACACCCTGCCCCCGAACGCAGCCCGAAAGCTCGGCCGTCTTCGAGACGATGTGGACGAGTTGAACACGTTGGCCAGAGCATTGGACGCCAAGGCTCGCGACATGCGCGAGGATGTTACGACCCGAGAGAGGGCCATCGGCGCCCTGCTCGGGACCGACCAGCGATACACGCGCACCCCGCGCCCGCTCCACCGGTCAGACCCGGAGGTTGTCGCCCGAGAGCGCGAACTGGCCCTGGAACGTGAACGTCTAAGAGGTGCCGTTGCGCGCGCTTCCGCGAGGTCCGCGGCGTGGGGTTCCGCGAACCAATTGCTGACGGCGATCGAAGCGTTCGTTCGGCCGGTCGACGGTAGGGTCATCATCGAGGCGGCGCCGCCGGAGGTGAAGCTCCGCAAGGGCGAGAGCGCGGCCGAGGCTGTCGAGCGCGTTCGTCGCCGGCTTCGCGAGCTGCAAGCCGACCGGCATCGTGTCGAGAGCGCGCCGATCCCAAGCGCCACGGCAAAGGTGATCGCGCGACAGACCGTCGACGCCCTCGCGGCCCGCGCAGCGCCCGATGTCAGCGGCTTGATAGAGAACGAAGGCGTCATTCGGTGGCCTGGCCTGGCCTATATGCTCGACGCGCCGGCCTTCAGCCCTGGCAACGAGCATCAAATTCATGAAGGGGGCCTCGTTCGGGACGGCCTCGCGCTCGTGGCGCTCCTGAATCGAGATGCCCTCGTTGCCGTACTGGATCGGGAGATCGACGCGACCGCCGATGACGCGAATGCCCTTTCTACTGCCGAGCGGGAGAAGCGTGAGGCGCAGTTGTTGGCCGACATCATCGCCGGCGAGCGCGAGGAGGAGGCGTTTATCGAGATGGCTCGAGCGCACGGTCTGGACATCGCTCGACGGCATGACGCCAATCCTCAGGCCGTGCTTGGTGTCATGATCCTCGAGGCCAGCGCGACGGCGATGGCCGAGGCGGCCTGATATGGCCTACGGCAACCCGTACCCACACGACTCCGCCGAAGCGATAAACTTCGAGGCGGAATGGGAACGCACCATCGCCATCCTTACCTCACAGCACGCCGTCGACCGACGTCGCCTTTCGGAGCGTCTGGCCGGCGAGACGGACTTGTCCATTGCTGAGGTGGAGACTGTCCTTGCAGCGGCTCCGGCCGAAAGCCGACGGGCGAGGCTTCAGTGATGCTGCGGCACCCCTCTTTCCCAGATCGACCGTCGCCTTGCCCTGGGCGATGGACGAAGGCCGCGCGGAGTTCTTGGCGGGAGAACGCGCGGCCGCCCCTCTTCGGTTCCTTTGGTGAGCGACTGCAACCCAGGGTTACGCGCGACCTCGCGGTGTCTGTTGGTGTCAGGATCTAAACTGATGCAACGCAGCTTGTCCGACATCGCCGATCCGTTCGTTGCGGTCGCGACCGCCGCCAAGATGATTGGCGTCAACCGCAGCACGCTCTCACGGCAGGTTCGGGACGGCAGCGTGCGCAGCCATAGGGGAAAGGTGCGCCTCTCCGAGGTTCTGGCCGATCGGGCGCGCAACATCGACTTAACGCGGTCGCGCCGCCGCTCCGGGGAGATCGACGGCGATCCGCCGGATGTTGCGGGGGTGCCTGATGCAACGCCTGATGCAACCGCTGATGCAACAACCGATGACGCGGACGAGGGCCCGGTGCTCGTCGACGGCAAGGCGATGGCCTTCAAGGACGCGCGGGCCCTGAAGGAGACGTATCTCGCTCGCCTTCGGAAGCTCGAATATGACCTGAAGTCTGAGGCCGTCGTTCCGATCGAGATTGTCGTGGCCGGCATCGTCGACCAGTATGGCCGCGTCCGGAACAAGCTCCTGGCCTTGGGAGCGAGGGTCGGGCCACGTGCTGCGATGCTGCGCGCGGCCACGGAGGTTCAGGCCCTCGTCGATCAGGAGGTGGTCCTGATCCTGGAAGAGCTGACGCTCGATGGTGGCGGGACGTCCAACTACGAGGATGTTCGGAAGCTCGCTCGCCGCATGTTCGGTCCGGGGGCGGCATGACGACCGCAGTCCGCGTGATCCCCATCCGCGCCGTCGACCCCGGCCCCGCCGCCTCGGGGCTTCGCCTCTCGCCTAGCGCGACCGGGACGTGATCGCGCAATGGGCGCGACGGCCGACGATCAACACCACGGCCCGGAGGGCCACTCTATGACGGAAGCCAGCGCCACCGAGCGGGCTGAGCCTGTACCGGGCATCCCGCTCGCGAGCATCTTCAACGACCTGACGCTGCTCGCGGAACACATGAACACGGCGGCCGAGCGGCTGACGGCCACCGCGGAAATCTTCACCGGGATGGCGGCCGGGTTCGCGCACCAGGTGGCGCTGACCAGGATGCTGATCGGGCTCGACGAGAAGGACATGCCGCAGGCTTAGCCGCGGCGATGCGAGAGGGCAGACCATGGCCGACGACCAACTCAGAATGCAGGCGACCGTCCTTGACGGCTTCACGTCACCTCTCACAAACCTCAGGAACCAGCTTTCCGGCATCGGCAATCATCCCGGCGCCAAGGCGATGGCGAAGGATTGGCAGGGCCTCACGTCTGGCATCCAAAAGGCTACGGCTGAGTTGCGGACCGGGTTTCAGCCGGTGCTCTCGACCCTTGGTGTGTCTTCGCTCGGGATTGGTAGCGCGCTTGCGGGCGCGACGATGGCGATGAAGACCTTCGCCTTTTCGACTCGGGATATGTCCATGTTTTCCCGGCAGATTGGGATGTCTGTCGGGCAGCTTAAAGAGGTTAAGGCGATCGGTGAGCGCTTTGGGATCGGATGGGACCAAGCGCAAGGCAATCTGAAGCAGTTTGCCGGCTCGCTCGACCAGCTTCGTCGCCGATATGGCGAGGTGTATGGACAGCTGCGTGCTCAAAATCTCGGCGGTCTTGTTGAGGAGATGATTGCGGCGCCGAACATAAGTGGCGCCTTTGAAAAGCTGATGGAAACCGTAAGAGGGCTGAAAGACCCTGTCCGTGCTCGTGAAGTCATGCAGATCGTTCTCGGGAGCGATCAATGGGCCACGGCAGCGCGTGAGCTGACGCCCAAGATGAGGGCTGAGATCAAGAAGATGATGTCGGAGATCACGCCTGAGATGGAGAAAGCCTCCGAAGCCTTCGTCGAGAACTGGTTCAATATGGAGAAGGCGGTCGAGAAGTTTACCACGAAGGCTATTGGCCCTTTGCTACAGCCGATGACCGAGATGATGGCGATCCTGGGCAAGCCGGTTGGCGAGGAATTGACCGGGACGCTGACCAAGCTTCAAAACCTGTTCGGTAACTTCGGCGAAATCTGGAAGGGGCTCAAGAGCGGCAGCATCAAGGAAAACCTTGATGCGCTGGGCAAGCTCGACAGGCTCACTGACATGGATATGGGGCGTGGCCCAGATGGCCTCATCGGCGCGAACGAGAAGATCGCCGACCTCAAAGACCGGATCGCCAAGGCCGACGCCCTCAAGGGCGGAACGGCTGACCGCCTAGGGCTCGTGGATAACAGCGTCGGCGACCGTCTCCGTGCGGAATTGAAGACGGTAGAGGCGGATAAGCTCAAGATCGAAAAAGGGCTTCGAGAAGGCCTCGAAAAGCTTGCTGAGGAGATGCGAAAAACGCGTGAAGGCGGCGGGGCCACGGTTCAACAGCAGTCGTTCAACGGCGGCTCCGGCTTCGACGGGGCCAAGATATTAAACGCGAGCCTCGGGAGCGGAGGGTTTGGATTGCCCCGCATGGGCGTCAGCGGCAGTTTCGGCGGCGGGAACGCGGGCGGCGGTCATCCGGGGCGCGGGCGCGGGGGCGGTGCTGGCTCGGGCGAAGCCCCTCCTCCCGTAGCGGGAGACGGCCCCGGTGTCAGCGGGCCGATCGCACCGTTCACGAAGGGCGGCTCTCCCGAGGGGCGTAAGGGTGGTAGAGGGTACGCCAATTTCGACAAGAAGTCCCCTCAGATTATGTCGCGTCTCATGGCCGACTTCGGGCTCTCAAGGGAGCAGGCGGCCGGGATCGTCGGGAATCTTGGGCATGAAAGCGGGGCCTTCAATCATCACCAGGAGGTCAACCCTGTAGGCGGTGGACGTGGCGGCGCCGGATGGGCGCAATGGACAGACACCAAAGGATCGCCCCGGAGAACCAACTTCGGGAACTGGGCTCAGCGGAACAGCCTAGATCCGAAGAGCGACGAAGCGAGCTACGGCTTTCTAACCCGTGCCGATCCGGAGTTTGCTCGGGCGCTCGCAGCCGTCAAGCGTGAGAAGACCACTCAGGGCGCGATGGTCGCGTTCGAAAAGACGTTTGAGCGAGCCGGTGTGAAGGCCTACGGGTCCCGGATGGGCTTTGCCAACCGCGCGCTTGCCTTACCGGAACGACAGGAGGCAACTGGTCAGTTCCCGGCCGTTCGCTCGCTGAACGACTGGTCGGACGCGTCAGGGGCCGCGCCGACTCCTTATCCGCCCGGTTGGAATGCCGGCGCGAACCGGGCAGCGGTCGGCAGATCAGGTGACGGGACGCCAATGACAGGCCGTGGCACCGGTGACAGCATGATGGGTCGGGCGTTCGGACCGGCCGGCATCGTCTCTCCGGCTCCGAAGCTGGACGCGACCGGGACAGTGAACGTTCACCTGACGGGCGGGCTGGAGAAGATGCCGGCCCGCGTCAGCATGGACGGGCTATTCCGGGACGTGAAGGTCAACCGGGGGCGGCAGACGGCGGGAGACATGAACGTCTGATGTTCGTCGGATACCGGAAGCGCCGCGGCCTCGGCTCGCCCCCCGGACCCGAACGTCAAGGGCGAGGTCCCGAACATGCTGGCGCCCGAGCCCAGGGCTGCCAAGCCGTTGCAGCCGGACGACGGGGGAAGCGGGGGAGTCTCCTTAGCCCCTCCGCTCATCGGATGCAGCGCATCCCGGCATGGTAGCCGGGAGCGCGGGGAATTGGCGAGCTAATTGGGGTAAGCCGTCACGAATGATCCCACGTTCGTTTTGGGATCGACTAGCCAGATCGCGAGGACGTTTGGGTTCCTGCCATCCGGAGACAGCAAAGGTCCGACGACTTTGATGTTGTCGCCAAATCCGAGCGGGTGAGGCTTGGAGTTCGTCTCGCTCGTAGGAGCGAAGAGGTGGTGGAACAGCGCGCTGGCCAGCGTATCAGGATCGGAAGGGTCGAATCCGACGCCGATGAAAAAGCCGGCCTTTCCTTTCGGATGTGCGATGTTGAGCAGGTAACGCGTTAGTTTATCCTCAGGCAGGCCAAATTTGATGACGGGTTCTGGCCCCGGCATTAGCGTTCAACCTACGCGGCGCACATCAGAGGCGAGGACTGCAACGACGCCCGTTGGGACCTCCACATCGTATGCAGCGCCGCCCGAATGGACGGTCACGATCGTACCTTCAGTCCCTGCGGACACGATAGCGTCATTCTCGATCGTCCGAGCGTCACGCGTTAGGGCCACGATCGAGAGTTCCGGGATCGGCTCCGGAGCCGGATCAGCCCGGTGGGATGGTGACGGCGACCTCTGAACGTAGACGCGCTCACTGCGTGGGGGCGACGACAGCACAGCTGACATTGGAGCCCTCCTTTCGACGATTGTGGGTCTACGACTTGTGTATGTCGGTCGTGATGAAGCATCTGTCAACGAGGACCCGCCTGCGCGGGTTCGGCGCGCGCGAGGCGAGCGGGCAGTGCAATCGATTGCACTCGGCGACCGTCGCGCGCGGAATCCTCCGCCGCCTTGCCGGGTGGGGGGTTCGCGTCAGCCCTTCAAGAAGGCCGAGAATCTCGGCGGCTCGCTTCTCGTAGGTCTCATAGCGAGGGGCGATGAACCGGCGGCGGCCGATCCCGATGCTGACCGTGAACCCGTTTTGCCCCTTTCGTAGTGACGCCCGAAGTCTCGACGTTCCGAAGCACTTTGATCGGCAAGCCTTCGGAGTAGCCCTGCCGATAGGTCACCTCGTGGAGCACGGCAGGGCTCGACACGTTTGCGACGGCAGCGTCTCCTCCTTTGGCTGCGGGTACGGGCGAGGACCGACCGGCGGGTTTCGGCTTCCTCTTGAACCTGAACAGCCGGCGGAAAAAGCTCGATGAGCGTGGCAAGGCGCCTGTAGGGTCCTCGGTTCACCGTTGCTCGACGAAGATCGACCTTCAACAGATTACCTCGACCCGTTCGCACCCTCAGGATCTTCGGGATGCCGGAGGTGGCCGAGGCTGGTCAGAAAGTCGACGAGCGCGCGCCGGATCGCCTCAGGCCGCGAGGGCTTCGGGTCGGGTTCGGAGGCGATGAAGGCGTCGAGGGCGGCCAGCTCTGGCGGCGGTAGACGCGTGTTCACCGGAGTCGCACCGACACGCGGCCGACCCCTAGAAGTTTTCTTGGCGCTAGTTATTGACGACATGGTTAAGCAGCGCTAGAAATTAGACGAGCCGGCGCGGGGAGGCAACCCCGCCGCCGGCTCTGACCACCACGTCACCGATGGGAGATGACGAATGGCTACCCACGCCCATAGCACACCCGCGCCCGATTTCGGCGCTCACCACCGCAGTCGGAAGGCGGTGGAAAGCAGGATCGAGGAACTGATCGCCCTCCTCGACGAGCTCGACCCCGACCCGGACCTAGAGCCGACGCTCGCGGGTTGTCCCTCTCCCGGCAGCCTCGATGAGGGCGAGCCGGACGAAGATGGCGAGCCGACGCTCGGCTGGCCCGAATATGTCGGCCGCCTCGCCGGCCGGCTGTCATTCGCCGGTCACTACGCGCAAGCCCTCGACGGAGAGGCCGAGGACGGAGGCGACCGCGAGCCATCGCTCGCCGCGCCGGAGCACCCGCCGACCGGCTGGGGCGCAGTTTACGGGCCAACGGTCGACTACCGCTCGGATCAGACCCGCTGGGCCGACGGAGGCCGTGGCGACCGCGAGCAGGATGCCGGCGACGAAGGGGAGCCCGACCAAGACGGCGAGGAAGCGCTCGGCTGGGCCGCCAACGTCGGACAGCTCAACCTCGGGCAGAACACGGCCGACGGCGACGAGACGGCTCTGGAGCGCCATGGCGCCGGCTTCCTGCGAAGCGGCGGCGACGACAGCGAAGACAGCCACGACCACGAGGCCGTGAACGAAGACGGCTCCGATACGGGCGTCAGCGACAACGGCATCGGAGATCACGGCGGCAGCTCGGAAGCCTGGTACGGCCAGGACGGCGACGGCGAGTTCACCGGAGGCGACCGAATCGGTGCGGATCAGGCCGTCTCGCAGGTGGCGCTGTGAGCGCCGCCCCGGGCCGTCGCGGCTTCCTCCGCAACCTCGTCACGCTCCCGCTCATCGGCGGCGGCGTGACGCTCATCGGCAACCCGACCCGGGCGGCTGAGCCCGTCACGCCCGACCTCCTGGACAGCTACAACGCATGGCTCCTCTCGTGGAGAAGGTGACGGCGCTCCATGATCGGGCAGCGCGACTTCTTCAACCCGAACACGCCCGGCGGCATGTACCACTGGCGCTCCTTCGGCGAGCCGCCCGGGCCGCAGCCGTCCAGCCGGGCGGCCGTCGTGCTCGCGGCCGTGGGATGCGATTGGCGGGGCTGACATACGGCCCGATCCGCGCATGGCTCGCGGGTCGGGCCGTTACCCCACCTGTTACCCCAACGCTCGTTTCTGGCCTGGAAAGCGGTGCCGGCGGAGAGGATCGAACTCCCGACCTTCGGTTTACAAAACCGCTGCACTACCGCTGTGCTACGCCGGCTCCCGCGCCGCCCCGGCTAGCAGGGGTCCGGCGCTCCCGCAAGCAAGGTCGCTGCCCAACGCGACGGCCGAAACGAAAGAAGCCCCGCCGAGGCGGGGCTTCTCGCGACCAGATGAGGCTGGTCAGCGTTTCGCGTGAGGCTCGTAGGTGAAGATGTCCCGGTCCTTCGTCTCCGGCAGGAACAGGAGGCCGATGACGAAGGTGCCGAGCGCGACCACGATTGGGTACCACAGGCCCGAGAAGATGTTGCCGCTCGCGGCCACGATCGCGAAGGCGGTCGGCGGCAGGAAGCCTCCGAACCAGCCGTTGCCGATGTGGTAGGGCAGCGACATCCCCGTGTAGCGGATCCGGGTCGGGAACAGCTCGACCAGGAGCGCCGCGATCGGCCCGTAGACCATCGTGACGTAGAGCACGAGGACAAAGAGAAGGCCAATGAGCGTCAGCGAACGGCTGTCGGTCAGCACCGTCCCGATCGAGGGCGTCTTGAGGATGGTCGGATCCCCGGCCTTCGGGTAGCCCGCGGCCTGCGCGGCCGCGACGATCGACGCTCCCGCAGGGTCGATCGTCGGCACGTCAGTGCCGTTGATCTTGGCCGTGAGCGGTGAACCGGCCGGTCCGGGCGCGAGCTCGTAATGGATCGAGTTCGTGGCGAGCGACCGCCGGGCCAGATCGCACGGCTCCGTGAAAGTCCTGACCCCGACCGGATCGAACAGGGTGCCGCACTTGGCGGGATCGGCGGTCAGGTTCACCTTGACCTGCTCGGTCGCGGCGATGAGCTTCGGGTTGGCCACCTTCGCGATCTGGGTGAAGAGCGGGAAGTAGGTCACAGCCGCGATCAGGCAGCCGGCGAGCAGGATCGGCTTCCTGCCGATCTTGTCCGATAGCCAGCCGAACAGGATGAAGAAGGGCGTGCCGATCAGGAGCGAGATGGCGATGACGAGGTTCGCCGTCGTGCCGTCCACCTTGAGCGTCTGGGTCAGGAAGAAGAGGGCGTAAAACTGGCCCGTATACCAGACGACCGCCTGACCAGCCGTGCCGCCGAGCAGCGCGATAAGGCCGATCTTGATGTTGTCCCAGCGGCCGAACGCCTCCGCGAGCGGCGCCTTCGAGCCCGTGCCCTCCTCCTTCATCTTCCGGAAGGCGGGCGACTCGTTCAGCGAGAGGCGGATCCAGATCGAGAAGCCGAGCAGGATGATCGAGAGCAGGAACGGGATGCGCCAGCCATAGGCCGCAAAGTTCTCGGGCGTCATGTTGAGCCGCAGCGTCAGGATGACAATCAGCGACAGCATGAGGCCGACCGTCGCGGTGGTCTGAATCCAAGACGTGTAGAAGCCGCGTCGGCCCTGCGGCGAGTGTTCGGCCACGTAGGTTGCGGCACCGCCATATTCCCCGCCGAGCGCCAGTCCCTGCAGCAGGCGACAGGCGATGAACGCAATCGGGGCGAGGTAGCCGATGCTGTCATAGCCGGGCAGCAGGCCTACCAAGAAGGTCGAGAGACCCATCACGGTCATTGTGACAAGGAAGGTGTACTTGCGACCGATGAGGTCGCCGAGGCGACCGAAGAAGATGGCGCCGAAAGGCCGCACCGCGAAACCGGCAGCGAAGCCGAACAGCACGAAGATGAACTTCGCGGTATCGTTGTTCCCGGGAACGAAGTTGGCCGCGATATTTGCCGCGAGCGAGCCCGCGAGATAAAAATCATACCACTCGAAAACCGTGCCGGCGGAGGATGCGATGATGACCTTCCGCTCCTCCTTGGACATCGGCCGCGAAGCGGCGCTCACGGTTGTGGCTGCAACGGCCATGGTTGTCGTCCCTCCAAGAAAACGTCCGCCCACGTTCCGCCGCGGGCCGATCGCGCGGATCACACTCTCGTGTACCGCGCAGCCATAGGAGAGTGGGCGGGGAGCGTCGACCGTCGGACATGTTGGCAATTCGTCGTGCAACCTAGGTCTAATCCGGGGCGCTTCGTGACTGGGAGGTCCCGCCGTGCTACACGCTCGGTCGAGGAGGCTGGACAGAGAGGAGTGTCGCGATGCGACCTTTGTCGTCCTGCCTGATGATTGCCGTAGCCACATCCGCGACGGCTCTGGCGGCGGCGCCGGATGCCGCGGCTGCCGGCCGGGGTGGTGGCTTCAGCGGCGGCGCCCGCTCTGGCGGTGTCAGCTTCAGCGGTGGTGGTTTCAGGGGCGGTGGCCTGGGGTGGGGCGGGTACGCCGGACGCTATGGCTTCCGGCAGCGCTCCGGCTTCGGCCAGTTCGGCCGACGGGGACGGGACGGCTTTGGGCGGGACGGCTTCCGAGGAGCCTGCGGGCGAGGGGCGTATGGATGCGCCTTCTCGGGCGGCTTCTACGGGTACGGTTTCGGGCTCGGCTATTCCCCCTACGGCTTCCCGTCGGGTCCCCAGGGCGGGCCAACGAACGGGGCCAACTTCGCGCCAGGTCTCCCCGCCTCCGCCGGCATCCGGCCGCCGCCGGTGCAGCCGCCCGCCATCTACGTCCTCGGGGGCCCGAGCCGCTCCGCCGCGCGAAGCGTGTCGGTCCGAAGAGGTGGGGGCGCGATGGCGGATTCAGCCGGCGCGTCGGAGGAGAGCGGCGTCGTCTCGTCGGATCCCCGCCTCATTCGGGCGAGGTAGTGTCCGCACTTCCGGCCGACAGCGCGTAAAGCGCGATCGCGGCCGCGTTCGAGACATTCAGGCTCTTGATCGCGCCCGGCATGTCGAGCCGTGCGACTACGTCGCAGCAGGCGCGGGTGCGCTGGCGCAGACCTTTTCCTTCGGCGCCTAGGACCAGGATCGTCGGCCGGGTCGACACGAGGCTGCGGAGAGCCGTCCCGCCAGTCGAATCGAGCCCGATGCGCTGGAAGCCGCTTTCTCCCAGTTCCAGGAGGGCGTCCGCCAGGTTGCGGACGCTCACCACCGGCACGTGCTCGAGCCCGCCGGACGCCGCCTTTGCGAGAACGCCCGTGGCCGAAGGGCTGTGGCGCGCCGTGGTCAGGATAGCGTCCACCGCGAAGGCAGCCGCGGTGCGGGTAATGGCGCCAACGTTGTGCGGATCGGTGATCTGGTCGAGCGCGAGGACGAGGGCCTCGGGGCCGAGATCCTCGAGCCGAAGCAGAGGGAGCGGGTCGGCTTCGAGATAGAGGCCCTGGTGCACGGCGTCCGGCTCGACGAGACGGCTGATCTCCTCAGGCCGCACGATGTCGGGCCGCTGGGCGAGGTTCGGGTGTTCGCTGAACAGCCGCGTCGCGGCATTCTCCGTCGCCAGTAGACGACGGACGCGCCGGCTCGGATTTCGCAGCGCCTCGACCACTGGATGGAAGCCGTACAGCACGACGTGCTCGGCCTCTCCTGTGCGCCGCCTCTCCGAGGGCCGAACGTGGCGCCCGGCCGGCCGCGGATGTCGGGCGTCTCGCCGATGATCCTTCGTCATGTGCCCTCTTCGAGGACAAGCCGGGTCATTGTCCAGCGCTCGCCCTCACACGCGGGTCGCTCTTCGGGTTGACACGCTCCGGACCCCTCACCATAAGCCGCGTTCCCGGCGCCTCGCGGCGGTTGGGGCGGTCGGCGCGGCCGCTTGGCGCGCGCCCGTGGCGCGGGGGAATGTCCCGAGCGGCAAAGGGGGCGGACTGTAAATCCGCTGGCTAAGCCTTCGTAGGTTCGAGTCCTACTTCCCCCACCACGGTGCGACTGGCGCGGGTGTAGCTCAATGGTAGAGCAACAGCCTTCCAAGCTGATGACGAGGGTTCGATTCCCTTCACCCGCTCCACTCGGACGAGTGGCCGGCCGGCTGCTTTTGAATGGGGAAGATCGACGGCCCGAAGCCCATAGGTTTCCTCGCAACGTGCTTCACCGTCGCCCTCGGCCTAGGGCTCGGCGTCATGCTCAGCTTCAACGATCACTGGGCGCTCGTCTTCAACCTGGTCCTCTCGATCGCGGCGCTTCTCATCGCCGGCCTGATCCTGGTCGCGGGAGCGAAGGACACGTCGGCGCTGCACGCCAAGCTCGACGAACTCTTGCGAGCCCTCGAGCAGGCCGACAACCGGCTGATCGGCATTGAGCAGCTTTCGGCCGAGGAACTGGAGGAAATTAGGACGCAGACGTGCGAGCAGGCCTCCTAAGCCGTGGTCCGGCCGGGACTGTCTCGGCGCCGGCCGGCGCTGTCGAGGCCGCTACAGAATGCAGGCTGCGTCGGTGTGACAATCCGCTAAGGCGTGCTTAGGCTGTTCCCGCCCAGCGACCCGGTGCGATCTGCCCGATCGCGCCCTGGGTGAACGGGAGCCGTCCACGTGCTCAAGTCCCTTCGCGCGGCCGCAGCCGCGCTCCTTCTGCTGTCTGGGGCCGCTACGTCGGTGTCCTCCCAGGAACAGGTCACCGTCTTCGCGGCCGCCAGCCTGAAGACAGCCCTCGACGACGCGGCTCGCGCCTTCACGGCTGAGACGGGGATCGCGGTCCGGTCGAGCTACGCGGCCTCCCCGGCGCTGGCGCGTCAGATCGAGGGGGGCGCGCCGGCCGACCTCTTCGCCTCGGCGGATGTCGAGTGGATGGAGTATCTCGCGGCCCGAAAGCTGATCCGCCCCGAGACACGTGTCGACCTGCTGGGCAACCGCCTGATCCTGATCGCGGCGGCGGAGGTCGGTCCCGGCGAGGTGCCGTTCACGGTTGAGGGTTTTACGGCCGCGCTCGGGCCCGACGGCCGGCTGGCGACTGGGGAGGTCAGCTCCGTGCCGATCGGGAAATACGCCAAGGCGGCCTTCGAGAAGCTGGGGCTGTGGAATGCGGTGCAGCCGCGCCTCGCCCAGGCTGAAAACGTGCGCGCCGCGCTGCAGCTCGTCGCGCGCGGAGAAGCGCGGCTCGGGGTCGTGTACGAGAGCGACGCCCGCTCGGAGCCGAAGGTGAGGATCGTGGGCCAGTTCGCGCCGGACAGCCACCCGCCCGTCATTTACCCCTTCGCGGTGACGAGCGAGGCGAAGGGGAAGGGGGCCGCGCGCCTCCTCGCCTTCCTCCGCGGCCCGGGGGCCCGGCCCTTCTTCGAGGCGCAGGGCTTCACGGTTCTGGATCCGCGCCGGTCTGGGACCTGATGGTCAGGCTGAACGAGATCCGCGCGGGCGAGGTCGCGGTCGAGCCTCCGGTCGCGACCGATGCCGGGCTCGTGTTCATCGGCAGAATCCGGACGCCCTGGACCGACCGGATGGCCTGCCCGCGCCAGGGCCGGCTCGACGGCCCGGTCTGCCGCATCGAGTTGAACAACCCCTGGGCGCAGGGGCTCGAGGGTCTCGCCGGCTACGACAAAGTCGAGGTGCTGTACTGGCTGCACCACTCGCGCCGCGACATCGTCTGCCAGAGCCCGCGGAGCGACGGCACGACGCGCGGCGTGTTCTCGCTCCGCTCGCCCGTGCGGCCGAACCCGATCGGCACCTCGCTCGCCGCCCTCGTCGGGATCGAGGGCGCGACAGTGCTCGTGCGCGGCCTCGATTGCCTCGATGGGACGCCGCTCATCGATTTGAAGCCCGACCGCTGCGCCTTCACCCCGCTGGCCCCGCCACAGGCGGGGGATCTCGAGACGGGAGGGTAGCCTGTCCGGAGGGACAGGTGGCGCGCGCGTAGCTGTGCGAGTCGGGCCCGGGCCCAGGGTGCGGGGGTGGATCGCGCGGCACGCCGGGGCGCTCGGGATGTTTGATGAAGCGTCATCGGCGTGCAACCGGCGGCGATATCAGTCCGGACCGGCTGCGTATCGCTGCCCGGAGCGCTCTATGAAAGCGGGGACGTGGAATGGAAGGCGCATACCATCGCGGCCTTTCACCCGTTGAAGCGCGTCGAAGCCGGTACAGGACTCTCGTCCGAAGCCGCGGCCGATCTCTGGGAGGATCAGGATCGCATTTTCACTTAGCGTTCTACAGCGCGTGCGGAGATTGCGCTCAAGCACGCCACCCGAGCGCCGAAGACGTTCACCGTTCGTCGGATAGCAGGCGTGGGCTCCTGCTCCATAAGGCTTGACGTGGCGCGCCCAGAGGGTGCCCCACCAGATCAAAGATGCGGGGACCGATCCTGGCCGCAACACACCGCTCTGACGCCCCCGAGATCGGTCCTGAATGGGCGTTGTCGCGTCGGGCCAGCGTCTGTTGTAGCCGCCGGAGTGAAACTGACCCGTCTGCCGATCGAATCCTGACCCACGTCTAGGCTGGCTCCCTCGTTCGGAGGGGGCCTGGATGGTGGGAGCGGAGGCGGCGTTGGAGATCCGGGTCTTG
>JAABUN010000610.1_pt1 | contig 89974 bp, 74 predicted proteins | sample 5559311 | NCBI WGS metagenome assembly JAABUN01 (sample SAMN10711877, study PRJNA513370) | rock metagenome | isolation source: Antarctica rocks | place: Antarctica: Victoria Land, Siegfried Peak sud
GAAACGCTGCGCCACAATTCCCTCTTTCTCACCCAAAGCACACGCCGAAACGATCCGCTCGCGTAAATCCATCGAATAAGCTCGCATACGCTTCAGTCTACGACTACGCTTGCCGGACTTGCTTTAATCGTCATAATAACAGCGTTCTTGGCCGCTGCTCTCTTCCCCGTAACAATCCGACAAGCAAAGTGAGCCAAAACCGCCGTTCTCTCGCGCCATCCATCCCAGATGTTTGCTGGAGCCGTCCCAAAACCCACACCAATCGTGCTGGAATTTCTGGCTGTCGGTGGCACTCATCTGGGTTCGCCGCGATGAGTGGGGAAAGACGCCCAATGGCTTGAATAAATAACTCAGGGCTTTGCCAGCGGAGCGCGATTGATTCTCTTCAAAACAGTGGGTCAGCGAGCTTTGAAGCAGCGCGACGTTTTCTATCTGGCATTGGCTTGGTCGCTCGCTCAAGCCTCTGCCTTTCGAATTTCGCGCATCGACGAACAGCGTCAAAGAATTTCGTGACAGGGTGAAGCGGCAGTCGAAAATGATGCCATCCACGTTGCGAGAGGGCAACCAGTAGCAGTTTTGGGCGGGAAACCGGTCTGCTGAATCGTTGGATTTGGCAGGGGGATTGAGGTGGATTTCCACTGCGGACGGTTGCCAGAGGTCTCGCCGCTCTGCCGGGTCGCAGCGCCATTTCTTCGAGACAGATTGGGGCGGGGTCTCGCCCATAAAAAACCTTTGTGCGGATTTCTCCTCAATGGCCCAGGTTAAGAGCGTGAAGTCATCGTGGCTCAGGGTCACGTAAGCGACATAACAATTAAAGCGTTTGCTGTAAACGCGGTCGATGGGAATTTCCAGACCGACGGCCTGAAATAACCGCGTGAAATGCTGAGGTTGGTGGGCAAAAAGCACGAACTTTTGGCCTTCGATGGGAGAGGCGAAGAAACTGGCAAAAGGTGTTGAGATATTCATGATGAGGGGTTGACCAAAGAAAATGCGCCGGAATTTCGGCGACAAAAAAGCCCGCCAAATTTCGAAATTTGGCGGGCTTTAGCTATGTTGAGGTTTCAGGCGGAACATTCGTCCTCGCTTTCAAAAATGGAGTGGGGGAACAGAATGGCGAGTAAATCGGCGGAGATGTCGGGGTAAAGTCGGCTCCACTCTTCCACTTCGCCGCGCAGGTGAATGAAATTGAGATTTAAAACCTCATAAGACACCAGCAAGTCAAGAATTTTCTGCTGCGGGTCGGACATCGGTCGCATCGTCTCATCCAGGTAGCAGGCGGTCATGTAATGCTGGAAATCAGTCAGCGCCCGCCCGATTCTCCGGTCGGCGCGCTCCCATTCGCGGTCGCCCGCCATGCGTTTGATAACGAGGTCGTGAAATTCGGCGAGTCCCTGATCCGCCGCGAGATCGTAGGCCAGAAACAAGCGCGCATCAAGGGCGTTAGCTGCCTGCATTTCCGCCTCGAACTCCTGGGAGAGAATTGGTTCGGAATGGTCATGGAGTCCGTTGTGTTCTAAAAATTGCTCGAAATTCATTTTTCTCCTTTGGGTGGGTTGAAGCCGCGCTTTGCGCGGTTGATACATAAGTTACTGACATCTACCGTTGTCTGTTTCCCGCGTTGAAACCGCGCTTTGCGCGGCTGCTACTTATATAACGGCTGTGGCGCGTTAGAATCTCACGGTTGAAGCCGCACCAAGATACTCACATCTGCGTTGTGGAGTCTCCTGCTGGTTGAAGCCGCACTTGGTGGGGCTGTCACGCACTCACAATCTATATAACAGCTGTGACGTGTGACATCTTGTTGCGCTCTTGCTCTTGATCCCTTCGGTGTGAATGAAGGGGGCAGCGTCGCGCTGAACAACCGAAAACGCGCCGTATCTTCCGATACGGCGCGTTTTTCATTCATCGTGTTTAAAGAACCTGTTAGAGCCGGTGCGAGGAATCTCCTCGCGCGTCCGCAGTCGCCGCTAAGTGCAATACACTCGGATTATGAAAGCCCTATTACGTCGCCATTCGCGCCCGAAATCGTGCGGGAAATGGAAGTTTTGCAGGCGCGCATCGAAGAGAAGATAAGCCAGATTCGCCGCGACCGCGAGGAAGGCGAGGTTGTCATGGAAGAAACGCGGCGCATTTCGCAAAGCAACACGCGGGCGCTCGAAGATCTGGGCGTCCTGATCGCGCGGCTGAGATAATGGACAAACTTTGGGATTATCTGCGCTTGCTCCGAAATCGGAGCCTGATGAGTCAAGAAAACGCCCCACATCGAAAGATGCGGGGCGTTTGGGTTTGTTGAAGCTACTCTTTCTTTTGATTCGTCGCGTTGGGGTTCGCACTAACGGAGGAGCCACCCTGGGGGGGAGCGCCGTAATTTTGCGGCCCGCTGGGAGTGCTGTTTTCTGCTTGCCCGGCGCTGTTCGGTTGATAGCCTTTAGTTGCTGGTTGGTAACCTTCGCTCAAGTTTGTGTATTCTTGCGGTTGAAGCCCTTTTGAGAGTGGGTGTGGAATTTCTGGCATTTTAGTCTCCTTGGATCTCGAAAAACTCGATGGTTTTAACTTGGTCTTTAGCGATGAAAACTCCGTCGCTTCGCTCGACAGCGTTCCACTGCCCAGTGTCGCCGATTTTGTAGACGCGCTCAATGTAGAGGTCGCGGCATTCCGAGTCTGACGAAGCAAAAGAACGCACGCCCCATACCCCGGCGATTTGGCTGCCCTCAGTCAAAGTGACAACGATCCAAACGCCGCGTTTCACCGAACCAAACTTGTATTGCCAACTGGTCGGCACCGCGTGCAAAGTATTGAAGCCCAAACGAAACAACATTCGGCGCGGGATAGGGCTTTTCAAGGCGCCACCAATCAAAACGCCAAGCACAATCGGAGAAAATAGCACGACGACAGCATAAAGCAGAGCGGCCCCAAACGGATGGGTTTGAGGCAGACGAGTGGTGATGCTGTAGTAAATTGGTAACGACCAGAGCGCATAATTGGCACAACTGAGGGTTAGAAAGCGCAGCAACAAGATTTGGGAATCCTGTTTGCGGGGCGCTGCAAATGCTGAAAGCACCCAGTCAATGATGAATCCCGGAACCAGAAAGGCCAAGGTATAAAGTAGAGTGTCCGAACCCGATAAAGTCATGGAAAAACTATAGCCTATAGTGCCAACGAAAACGCCCCGCGGCTTTGGCTACGGGGCGTTTTGAGTGGTGCGATTTCACGAACCCGCCGGAGTTGGCGCGGGCACTTCTTTGACATCGGCAATCGCCTGTCCAACCGGCTCTTTTCCGACGAAATCCTCGGCTCTGACCGTCGCATCGCCGGGTGTGTAATTGCCGTTTCCATTGCCATTTGGCACTCGCGGCGTGCGCGGTTCGCGGGTTTTGGTCGTGGGCGGCGCCGCGAGTTCGGGTTTGGGCACCACTTTCCAGAACAGTGGCAATGTCGCATTCCAATTTTGCAAAATTTCCTGCGCTTGTGGACTGCCGGTTTCATCCGCGTGGCGCTCGATGAGAACCTGGAGCGCTGCGGCGTCGGCGGAACCTTCGGACACGCGTTCGATGCCGATCATGTCGGGGTTGTAGCGCTGCTCGAAGGTCGCTTTCTGGTCGAGAATGTAGGCGAGACCGCCGCTCATGCCCGCGCCGAAGTTGCGGCCCGTTTCGCCTAAAACGACGATGGTGCCGCCGGTCATGTATTCGCCGCCGTGGTCGCCGATGCCTTCGACAACCGCCGTGCCGCCGCTATTTCTGACCGCGAAACGCTCGCCGCCCTGCCCTGCCGCGAACAAATGGCCGCCGGTCGCGCCGTAAAGCACGGTGTTACCGATCACCACGTTTTCGCGCCAGTTGAACTCGCAGTTGGCGCCCGGTTTGACGACGATCTGGCCGCCGTGCATCGATTTTCCGACGTAATCGAGGGCTTCGCCGGTGAGATAGAGGTTGAGGCCGTCGATGCAGAAGGCGCCGAAACTTTGGCCCGCCGTGCCGTCGAAATGCAGCGTGATCGAGCCTTGGGGCAAGCCTTTGTCGCCGAAATGATAGGCGATTTCGCCCGCGATGCGTCCGCCGACGGTGCGATTGGTGTTCTTGATGCCATAATTCATCGTCAGGTGCGAACCGTGCGAAATCGCGTCGCGCACGTCCTGCAAAATGATGTCGTCGAGCGGCCAATCTTCGGGGCGGTCGTTTTTGCTGCCCGGCGTCGAAAAACGCGTCGAAGTCTCCTTTTCCTCGAACTGGAAGAAGAGCGGCGACACGTCAATATCACTCGTTTTGGGGAATTCGACGCCGGGATTTTTGAGCAGCAAATCGCTTCTGCCGATGATTTCGTCCAAACGGCGCGCGCCCATAGCGGCGAGGTGTTCGCGGATTTCCTGGGCGATGAAAGTGAAGAAATTGACGACGTGATCGGCGTTACCGGGATATTTGGCGCGCAAACCCTCGTCCTGCGTCGCCACGCCGACCGGACAGGTGTTGAGATGACACTGGCGCGCCATTACACAGCCGACCGCCATCAGCGCAGCGGTGCCAAAACCGTATTCTTCGGCGCCCAGTAGCGCGGCAAAAATCACGTCGCGCCCGGTTTTGTAGCCGCCATCGGAGTGCAAACGGACGCGCCCGCGCAAGCCGTTTTGAATCAAAACCTGCTGGGTTTCGGCGAGGCCGAGTTCCCAACTCACGCCGGTATTTTTGATTGATCCGACGGGACTGGCGCCGGTTCCGCCGTCGTGTCCGGCGATCACAATCGTGTCGGCATAGGCTTTGGCGACGCCCGCCGCAACGGTTCCAACTCCGGCTTGTGAGACCAATTTGACCGAAACGCGGCAACGTGGATTGACCATTTTGAGGTCGTAAATCAGTTGCGCGAGGTCTTCAATCGAGTAAATATCGTGATGCGGCGGCGGTGAAATCAGCGTCACGCCGGGCACGGAATGGCGCACGAAGGCGATTTCGGCGCTGACTTTGAAGCCGGGGAGTTGTCCGCCTTCGCCGGGCTTTGCGCCCTGCGCCATTTTGATTTGAAGCTCTTTGGCCGACGCCAGATATTCGGGCGTGACGCCAAAGCGCGCCGAGGCGATTTGTTTGATCGCCGAATTGCGCCAATCGCCATTTTCATCGCGGTGAAAACGCGCCGGATCTTCGCCGCCTTCGCCGGAATTGCTCTTGCCGCCGATGCGATTCATCGCAATCGCCATGGTTTCGTGCGCTTCCTGGCTCAAACTTCCCAAAGACATCGCGGCGGTGCAAAAACGCTTGAAAAGCGCCTCGACCGGCTCGACTTCTTCGAGGGGAACCGCTTCGCCGAGCGGTTTGTATTCGAGCAAATCGCGCAAAACGATGGGTTTTTCGCGGGCGTCGATGGTTTGCGAATAGATTTTAAATTGATTTTCAAAGTCGCCTTCGCGCACCGCCTTATGAAACGGCTTGAACCACGAAGGTGTGAAAGCGTGGAGTTCGCCGCCGCCGCGATAGCGCAAATAAGCGAAGTTTTCCAGTTTGGTCGCTTCGGTTTCGGGCGGATAGGCGGTTTGGTGCAAACGCAACACATCGCGCGCGATTTCGGCGAAGTTCGAGCCTCTGATGCGCGTCGGCGTGCCGGTGAAACACTCTTCGACGAGTTCGGGATGCACGCCGAGCGCCTCGAAAATCTGCGCGCCGTGATAAGACGCGACGGCGGAAATGCCCATTTTGGACATGACTTTCAAAAGGCCCGATTCGACGGCTTTTTTGAAGTTGGCGACCGATTTTTCGACAAGTTCGGGGTCGCTTTGCGCCTGCGCGGTTTCCAGCGCGAGATACGGATTGACCGCCGCCGCGCCGTAGCCAATCAAGCACGCGAAATGGTGCGAATCGCGCGGCTCGCCGCTTTCGGCGATGATCGAACAGCGCGTGCGAAGTCCTTCGCGGATGAGGTGATGATGAACGGCGCCCACCGCCATCAAAGCCGGAATTGGCGCGGTGTCTTTATCGACACCCCGATCCGAGATGATGAGAATTGTCGCGCCCTCGCGGACGGCGCGCGCGGCGTCGCTTTGCAGGGTTTTGACGGCAATTTGAAGCCCATTTTCGCCAGCGGAAATCGGCCACACCGATTTCACCGTCGCGCTTTTGAAACCGGCGCCCCAGTTGGTTTCGCCGCTGCGAATCGCGGCGAGTTGCTCGTTCAAAAGCAAAGGCGTCGGAAATTCGATGCGGCGACAGCTTTCGGGCGTGTTTTCTTCCCACAAATTGGCGAGCGGGCCGACGAACGAATGCAGCGACATCACCAATTTCTCGCGTAATGGGTCAATCGGCGGGTTGGTGACCTGCGCGAAACGCTGGCGGAAATAGGTGTATAAAAGGCGCGGTTTTTCGCTCAACACCGCGAGCGGCGTGTCATCGCCCATCGAGCCGGTCGGCTCCATGCCGGATTTCACCATCGGCGAAATCGTGTCGTCCACGTCCTCGATGGTGAAACCGAAGGCTTTTTGCATCGCCAAAAGCTCTTCGTCAAACGCGGGCGCAATCGCGTCCATGACGATGTTTTCGGTTTTGCCGCTCAAATCGCCCTTGATAAGATGCTGCGAAACCCAGTCGCGGTAAGGCGCGGCGCTCGCGTAACGCGCTTTGACTTCCTCGTTGTGCATCAATTGACCGGTTTTGAGATCCAAAGCGAGGATTTGACCCGGCCCCAGACGGCCTTTTTCGAGCAATTTCGCTTCGCCGATGTCGATGGTGCCGACTTCCGAGCCGACCAAAAGCACGTTGTCGTCGCTGATTTGATAGCGAAAAGGCCGCAGTCCGTTGCGATCCAAACAGGCGCCGATCACATCGCCGTCGGTGAAGGAAAGCGCGGCAGGGCCGTCCCACGGCTCCTGAATCGAGGCGTGATATTCGTAAAAGGCGCGCAAATCGTCGGGCATCGTGGCATCCGATTGATAGGCGTCGGGCACCATCATTAGCGCGGTGTGCAGAATATCGCGGCCTGACGCGACGATGCTTTCGAACGCGTTGTCGAGTCCGGCGCTGTCCGATCCGCCTTTTTGGATGATGGGACGCAGTTCTTCGAGCGCTTCTTTGCTGTTCCAAATGCGGCCATTCTCGGCGTTTTCGCGCGCGCGAATCCAGTTGGTGTTGCCCTGCGCGGTGTTGATTTCGCCGTTGTGCGCCAAAAAGCGAAAAGGCTGTGCCAAAAACCAGGTCGGAAAGGTGTTGGTCGAATAGCGCTGGTGATAAAGCGCAATCGCCGATTCGAAGTCGGGATTTTGGAAGTCTTCGTAGAATTTGGGCAGTTGCGGCGCCAGAATCAAGCCTTTGTAAACGATGGTTTTGCTGGAAAACGAGGGAATGTAAAAACCTTCGATTTCGAGCATCGCCACGCGCGCTTCCATTCTTTTCCGCAGAATGTAACAGGTGCGCTCGAACGTCAAATCGTCCATGCCTTCGGGCCGCATCAGCAGCATCTGGCGGATTTCCGGGCAGGTGCGAAGCGCGATTTCGCCCAGCGCCGCCTGGTCGACGGGCACACGGCGCCAGCCGAGCAGAATCAGGTCGGATTCCTCGACGACGCTTTCGCAAATCTGCTGCGCGGTGTGGCGCGCGTTGGAGTCGCGCGGAAAGAAAATCATCGCCACCGCCATGTCTTCGTCGGCTTTGATGAGTTTTCCCTGGCCTTTGCCCAGACTGGCGCGCAAAAGTTTGTGCGGGATTTGCGTCAAAAGTCCGGCGCCGTCGCCGGTTTTGGAGTCGGCGGCGACCGCGCCGCGATGCGTCAGACAGCCGACGGCTTCGAGACCTTTGGCCACGATGCGGTGCGAGCGTTCGCCGCGCAAATCAGCGACGAAACCGATGCCGCACGATGAAGTTTCCATTTCCGGGCGCCACAGGCCGTTTTCATTATGTTCGGGAAGGCCAAAGGAGAGGCCGAGATGAGATTGGGACACGAGATTTCACTCCACAAGGGCAGACAAATTAAAATTTCCGGCGCGCCGGAAATGCGAGATTCAAAACAGACGGAAAGCAGGAGGTGCGGCGAAGGCGGCGAGTTTCCAGCACGAAAAGCGAGCGTTTGCGCGCGTCAGGAAGCGACCGCCGGGCGTTTTCGCGCGCTGGGGCGCGTGATGGCGGTGCAAAGTGGGGTCGAAAGGGCGTTCATCGGTTGCATTTTGAACGCATTAATTATAGGGAGAGAAGCCAGAGGCGGGCAATTTGAGCTTGTTTATAGGAGTGCATTGGGTTTAAGTTGAGGCGAATGAATTCGCAGTTAGAGGAAGCTATGCCTCCAGGTGTCGGTCTGCGCCGACACGATGCCGACACGATGCCGACACTTGCCGGGACAGGTGATGATTCTGGACAACGCCTCCTGCCACGAAAGCCCAAACTGCACACCTTAAAAAGTCTGTCTTTAATGAGAGCGATTTCCTATTTTTGCAGGCTTTGAAGCGGCGATTTCCACAAAAAATGAAGTGGATTGCTTCGCAACTTGGCCCTTTGCTTGATTTTTTGTGGAAATCAGCGAAATTTGCAGCGAAGGTTAGGATCTCCGCTTGCAGGTTGTGGACTTTGTCACTTCAAAATCCGAAAAAGAGTGAATCGCCGTCTTTGCAGACAGACTCTGAGGTCAAAGCTGTGGGCCGTTGGCTTTTTAAGAATTCGAGATGTTTGAAAAGCGGAGCGAATGGGTATAATAGGACAAGTCCTGTTTTTGCGACTAAAGTGCGGCAAGTCCAAATGCACATCATCCGCGATAGAGCAGAAAACCGCTTTCATCGCGCAGTCCGTCGGCGATTTTGTGCATTCGAATGTACAATTGTGCAATCGAACGCACAGCGAGGCCGAGTTTTGAAGCAAAAACCAGGAAATGGAGTTGCCGCTTGAGAGAAATGTCGCTTGGCGAACCGAGTGACAAAGAGTGGCAAGACAGCTTCAGAAATCCTGAAGCACAAGGAGAAATTATGAGTAACTTGAATCTCAAGTCCGTTAGGAAAACGCAGGGTTTTACCCTCATCGAATTACTTGTGGTTATTGCCATTATTGCGATCTTGGCGGCGATTCTGTTTCCGGTGTTTGGCCAGGCGCGCGAAAAGGCGCGACAGTCGAGTTGTGCCTCGAACTTGAAGCAAATCGGCTTGGGCATCATGCAGTATCATCAGGATTACGACGAGAAATTCCCGATGATGCACTTCAACGATGCAGCTGGACAGGAAGTGCGCTGGTTCGAGACGGTGGGGCCATATATCAAAAGCGGCAACAAGTTCGCCGCCAACGGTCGTTATAGCGGCTCCGGCGGCATCTGGAATTGCCCCAGTTTGCCGACCGAGCAGCCGGCGGTTTATGGTGTGCATTACGACCTTTTCCGCGAAGGTGCGCCCTATGTCGCTGCGGCAGATGTGAAATCGATTTCAATGGCTCTGCTCGACAAGTCTTCGGAAACCATCATGATCGCCGAAAAGGGCCAGAACGACGGCAATTCAAGTTGGTTGCAGTTCCAGACTTGGCAAGGCAACTACACGGCGACGGGCGGCGGCAACGCCGGCAACGACTACTCTTACCCGGATCATCTGGATGTCACCGCCGATAAGGATTGCGATTACGCCGCCAGTCCCAATTCTCCTTCTTACGGCAACTGGAACGGCTGCTCGATGATGCCGCGCTACCGTCATAGCGGCAAAACTTCCAGCAACTTCTTGTTCGCCGATGGTCACGTCAAAGCCACCATTAAAGGCAGGCTGAACTGGTATAAAAACATCTACGTTCCCGGCGCCTACCAGTTTGGGGGAACGTATTAAAATCATGGCGATACTCGCAACCCCGAAGCAACAGCCGCGCCGGATGTTGTTAGCCACTCTCTTGATTGGCGCTGCAAGTTCAGTCGCAGTGACAGGTTGCAACGGTTCCGCTACCACGGAATCTCCAACCAGTCCAGCCTCTGCCACTTCGCTCGCCAATGATCCCAAAGCTCCCGCGGTCGCCAAATCCCAGGCCACGCAACAACAAGCAATGGCGCTTCGCCAGCAACAACTCATGCAACAACAGGCACGCCAAGTCAAACCTGGCCAGTAAAAAGGTGTTGCAAAAGTGAAGGCGTCAAATTCAAGGCAACGAAGGTTTTCTGGGTGACGCTTCCATTTTCAATTCCAACAGCGCCCGTGTTTTAGACACGCGGCGCTGTTTCGCTTTTGGGTGCCAGGGCAGAAAATTATCATGTATTTCTCGTTTATCCGCGCGCGAAAACGGCCACAAATCCCAGTTTTTCAATTTGTGGCCGATGCTTTGGCGCTTTCCACTCTTTTTCTCTTGGGCCACGGATGTTTCGCCGCGCCACCCAAAGTAGCGCCAAAAACGGCTCCGAAAGCCGCGCCAAAAGCCGCATCAAAAGTCGCGCCAAAAGCGGCTCCTCTATCGACTATGAAAAAACCTGATCGCTTTCTGATGGCGCATTATATGCCTTGGTATGCGAGCAAAAAGTTCAGTGGCCAATGGGGTTGGCACTGGACGATGAACCATTTCAACCCGGATAAAAGAGCCACCGGGGAAGGCGCCGCCGCTGAAACGGTGCCTCCACAGCGCGCCTCGCACTTTTCGCCGCTCATCGGTTTGTATGATTCGGGCGATCCTGACGCGCTGCGCTGTCAGGTGATGCAGATGAAACTGGCGGGAATTGATGGCGTGATTATCGACTGGTATGGCAACCAAGATTTCAACGATTACGCGCTTCTCAATCGCAACACCCAGCGGCTGATTCCTTTTCTCCAGCAAGCCGGACTGCGCTTTGCGATTTGCTTTGAAGATCAAAGCGTGGCCAAAAAAGTGGCGGGCGGGCGCTTCTCCGCCACCCAAGCCGTTGCACACGGTCAAAATTTGATGAAGTGGATGGAAAAGAATTTCTTTGACAACCCGGCTTACCTCAAACTCGAAGCGCGCCCGGTTCTGCTCACCTTTGGCGAGCCTTTCTACCAAGACGCGCAGTGGAACGCCATTTTTTCGGTGCTACCCGTTAAACCGCTCTATTTCACCGAACACGTGATTCGCGCCCAAACCGCCGCAACGGGCGCTTTCGATTGGCCAGTGCCCAAAGAAGGCGAAAGCGGCGCTTTGCGCCAACAAAACGCCTTTTATGAGCGAGTTGGAGAGTGGCCTTATTTCATCGCCGCCGCTTATCCGCGCTTCCAGGACATCTACGCCGAGGCCGGCGTTCACGCGTCATGGGGAAGCATCGCTGACCGCGATGGCCGCACTTACACCGACACGTTGACGCGCGCGCTCGACAGCAACGCCTCTATCGTGCAATTGGTGACGTGGAATGACTGGGGTGAAGGCACTCAAATCGAGCCTTCCGTTGAGTTTGGCTACCGCGATTTGGAGGCCACGCAGCGTTTGCGCCGCCTTCATCTCGATGCCAAATTCTCGGCCACCGCGCGCGATTTGCCTGTTCCCGCCGAGTGGTATCGTCAGAGAAAAAAATACGCCGCCGATCCAAAAATCAGCCGCGATCTCGACGCCGTGTTTGCGCTGGTGATTTCCGGTCGCATCGACGAGGCCCGCGCGCGGCTCGCCAAAACCAAGTGAGAGTCCGTTTCCACAAAAAATCAAGGGACTTCGCTGTGGAAAGTCATTGCTCTGCTTCATTTTTGTGGAAATCACTTTTCAAACTCCTGCTGTTATCGGGCGCCGCAGTGCGAGCGCAGTCGCGGCAAAAGCGGCAAATTCCAAAACGAAATGCGGGAGATTCCGTTTCTAAGAAGCATTTTGAAAAACCTGGGCTTTCGAGCGGTCACAACACGTTGTGACTCTACAGCGACACACTTTGCAGACGGTTTCTCAGAAAGCGACCGCCAAGCGTTTTCGCGTCTTGAGGTTGTTTATAGAAGTGCTATGAGTTTACGGGAAGAGTTGGCGCGGGTTTGGCGAAGAGCTGGGGCCTCGACGCCTTATCGGACACCAAAAGTAAGGCGAATTCATTCTCCTCAACTTTCGCCGCGCGTTTTTTGCCACCCTTCCCTTTTCTCGTGACTCCCCACAACCTTCAACCCGATCCCAAACGCTGGGTCGCTTTTGCCGTGATTTTATCGGCAACTTTGCTCGGCGTTCTCGATTTCCTCATCGTCAATCTGGCGCTGCCGTCGATTAAAACCACCATCGGCGCAACTGACGCGCAGGTGCAGCTTGTGGTCGCGCTTTATGGCCTTTCCTTCGCCGTTTGCCTGATTACCGGCGGCAGACTCGGCGATTTGTATGGACGGCGCCGCATTTTTCAGATCGGCATGGCGGGCTTCACGCTCGCGTCCGCGCTGTGCGGATTCGCTCAAACTCCGAATCAACTCATCGCGTTTCGCGTCGTGCAGGGCGCTTTTGCAGCTTTGATGTCGCCGCAGGTTTTGGCCACGATTCAGGTCACTTTTCAGGGCATCGAACGCGATATTGCGACTTCTTATGTCGGCGTCACCGTCGGCATTGGCTCTTTTCTGGGAAATGTTCTGGGCGGCTGGATGGTGAGCGCGAATTTGTTCGGCCTCGAATGGCGCCCGATTTTCTTCGTCAACGTGCCGATTGGCATCGTCGCGCTGGTTTTGTCGGTTTATTTCGTGCGCGAATCCAAGGCCCAGACCGCGCAAAAACTCGATGTCGCGGGCGCGCTGTTGTCGGGTTTGGGGCTGTTCGCGCTGATTTTTCCCATCGCCGAAGGCCGCGAGCGCGGCTGGCCGTTGTGGTGTTTCGCGCTTTTGGCGGCGGCGGTTGGCATCGGAATCTACTTTTTAGGTTTCGAGAAGAAACTCACCGCGCGCGGCGGCTCGCCTCTGGTGGCGCTCGATTTATTTGAAAACAAAGCCTATGCGCGCGGCCTCGGCTCGATTTTGCTGCTCTTTTGCGGCCTGAGTTCGTTTTCGTTCGTGCTGGGCCAATTTCTGCAAAACGGCCTCAAAATGTCGCCCGAACACGCGGGCTGGATCTTCGGTTCGCTGTCGATTTCGTTCCTGATTTCCAGCCTCAGCGCGCCCAAATTCATCGCGCGCTTCGGGCCAAGGTTGCTGCTCACCGGTCTCAGCGTGCTGCAATGCGGCCAAATCGTCATCATCGCGGTCGCGCTCATCTGGCGCGGCCAGTTCAACGGCTTCTGGCTGATGCCGGTTTTGTTCGTCTACGGATTGGGACAAGGCTTGGCCGTGCCGCAAGTGATTCGGCAGACGATGAACACCGTTTCCCACCAGAACGCGGGCGCCGGTTCCGGCGTTTTGTCCACGGTGCAGCAGATCGCGTTTTCGCTCGGTGTTTCGGTGATTGGCGGCGTGTTTCTGGGCGTCGCCGACGCCCAAAAAACGCCCGACAGCTTCGCGCGCGGCCTCGCCGCCGCTTTCGGAATCAACTTCGTTTTGGTTCTGGTCGCGCGCGTTTTAGTCGCTAAAAACATCGAGTCCAACGCCCAGACCACGCCGCAAAACGCGGCTCAAATCGTGATGGAGGCTTGAGAAATTGAACCGCAAAGATGCGCGCTATTCTCGTTTCGAAATACGGCGGGCCGGAAGAACTCCGGCTGCAAGAAATCCCTGCTCCGCTTCCCCAAAAAGGCGAAGTCCTCTTGCAAATGCGCGCCGCGGGCGTCAACTTTTCCGATATCTACATCCGGCGCGGCGGCGATTTTCACGCCGCGACGCTGCCATTCGTCGCCGGACGCGAAGGCGCCGGAATTATCGAAATCTTGGGCGAAGGCATCGAAGATTTTCAACCCGGCGACCGCGTCGCTTTCACCGGCGTGATGGGCAGTTACGCCCGAAAATGCGTCGTTCCCGCCGCGTCGCTCCTCAAAATCCCCGACGAAATGAGTTTCGAGGTCGGCGCCGCTTTTCCGCTTCAAGGCATGACCGCGCACTATCTTTTGCACGATTTCCGGCCGTTGAAAGCGGGTGAAACGGTCTTAATTCACGCGGCGGCGGGCGGCATGGGACTTTTACTGTGTGCATGGGCCAAAAAACTTGGTTGCCGCGTCATCGGCACGGTTTCCACGCCCGAAAAAGCCGCGCTCGCCCAAAAAGCGGGCGCGGACGAAATCATTTTTTACAACCACGAAGACTTCGCGCCCGCCGTAATGAAACTCACTCAAAACGAGGGCGCGCATCTCATCATTGATGGCGTTGGCAAAACCACCTTTCGCGGCGACCTCGAATGCGCGGCAATTCGGGGCAATATCGCGGTTTACGGTTTTGCGAGCGGCCCCGCGCCCAAACTCACGCCCGCCGATTTGATGGCGCGCGGTCTGTCGCTTCACAGTGGCACTCTGGCGCTTTTCACGAGGACGCGCGAGGAACTTTTGGGTCGCGCCGAGGCGGTTTTGCGCGGTTGGCGCGAAGGCTGGCTCGATTTTACGCCCGCACACGTTTTCGATTTGGACGACGCGGCGAAAGCGCACGAATTGTTGGAAAGTCGCGCTTCGAGTGGAAAAATCGTGCTGAGATTCGCCCCGCACTGAAAAGTCTTCGCCAATTGCCCCGCTGCCAGTCGCGCCCTGGTTCAAGCGCCAAGAAGGTGGCTACAGCAACGCAAAAGGGCGCGAAACGATCTCGTTTTCGCGCCCTTTTGCCGATTACTCGGCGGAGATTTCTTCGCTGCGAAAGAAATTTTCCGCTTCACGGCTATCTTCCGTGTCGGGTTGCCAACCGGCTTCGCTTTGCAGCACTACGTTAATGAGCATTTGCGCGATGAGGTAAGCGTCGCTGATGGCCGATGCTTGCCAGAAAGTAATGTCGTGGTTGCCCAGTTGCCGTAGAAAAATTCGTCGCGCGGTGTCTCGAAAAACCTGCGCCCAAAACTTCTTTTCCGACAAATCGGGAAAGCGCTCCGCTAAGTCGAAGTTGATGCCAGGGAACTTTTGTTTCTCGAACTCACCAAGGTTTTCGACCCAGAGAGCTTCCCCACCCGTCGTCGCAGCGTCGCGCGCAACTTGCAAAGCGAAAGCAAGTAGGGTCAAGAATCTTCGGTTTGAAACGTAATGACCCTGCTCCCCCAAGAAAATCACGGTTGACATAAAGTTTTGGTTTCAAACCATTGCTGCAGCTTTTTCTAACGCTTCGCCGATTTTCGAGGCATCTTTTCCGCCCGCAAAGGCGAAATCGGGCCTTCCGCCGCCGCCGCCGCCCGTCATTTGCGCGAGCTGCTTGACGATATTACCGGCGTGCGCGCCCCTTTCCACGGCAGATTTCGAGGCTTTGACCGCCCAACTGACTTTGCCGCCGTTTTCCGATGCCAGAACCGCGATGCCGTCCAGTTTTTGCGCGATTTTATCGGCGAGTTCGCGGAGCGCGTCGGCGGACAAACCTTCCGGCGCGCGCGACGCGACGAATGGGATGCCTTTGACTTCGCTCGCTTTGGCCAGAATTTCGTCCGCCGCGCCCCCCGACAAATTGCGCTGCATTTCGGCGAGTTGTTTTTCGAGTTCGCGGGTTCGAGTCGCCAATTTCTGGGCCGCGACGAGCGCGTTTTCGGGCCGCGCGCCGAGCGACGCCGCGATGTCGCGCAATTTTTGACCCTGTTCGCGGTCGTATTCGAGCGCGAGGGCGCCTGTCAATGCTTCAATGCGCCGCACGTTGGCGCCGACGCCGCCTTCGCTCACGATTCGCAAAAGTCCCGCCGCAGAAGTCGTCGGCAAATGGGTTCCGCCGCACAGTTCGAGCGAAAAATCGCCCATTTTGACGGTTCGCACCACGTCGCCGTATTTCTCGCCGAAAAGCGCCATCGCGCCCATCGCGCGCGCTTCCGCGAGGCTTTTTTCGGCGATTTCGACGGGAAGCGACGCCAGAATCTCGGCGTTCACGGTTTGCTCGATTTTTTGCAGTTCGTCGGGCGAAATCGCCGAAAAATGCACGAAATCGAAACGCAAACGGTCGCCTTCGACCAAAGAGCCGCGCTGTTCGACGTGTTTGCCGAGATGCTCGCGCAAGCTGGCATGAAGCAAATGCGTCGCAGAGTGCGCGCGTTCGATGGCGCGGCGGCGCGGCGCATCGACAATCGCCGTCACCGCGTCGCCTTCGCGCAGTTCGCCTTCGATTTGCGCGAAATGAACCCAGGTTTTGCCCTCTTTCTTGGTGTCGAGAACGCGGGCGCGACCGTTTGGCCCCACGATTTCGCCGCTGTCGCCGGATTGTCCGCCACTTTCGGCATAAAACGGTGAACGGTCGAGCGCGATTTTGACGAGAGCGGGGCTTGCGCCCTCTTCCAATCGGTTCGCTGCGGCGTCGGTTGAGATTTCCTGATTGGAAGGAGGCGTCAGCCCCGCTCCGCCGCGAATCGCCAATATTTTGGCGTCGGATTTCGTGGTTTCGTATCCCAAAAACGCGGTTTCTAAACCCTCGAACTCGCGCTTTTGATATTCGCCAACCGCACTGCCTGAAACTTTGGAATGACTTTCCATCGCGCGTTCGAATTCGTTTTGATCAAACGAAAGCGCATTATCCGCCAAAATTTCCGCCGTGAGTTCCGGTGGAAAACCCTGGCTCGAATAGAGCGAAAAGACTTCGGCGCCCGACAACTGCGATTGATTTTTGGCTTTGGCATCGGCGATTAAATCGTCCAAGCGGTTCATGCCGCTCTCAATTGTGACGCCGAAGCGCCATTCCTCGCGCAGAATCAGGTCGGAAATCAGGCTGCTGCGTTCGATGAGTTCGGGGTAAATTTGGCCGTAACCCTGCTCGACAATCGGCACCAGACGGTGCAAGAACGGCTTGTCGAAACCCAACGTGCGCCCGTTTAGATAAGCGCGGCGAATGAAACGACGCAGCATATAATCGCGGCCATTGTTGCCGGGCGTGACGCCATCCGACGCCAGAAAAATTGCGGCGCGAACGTGATCGGCGACGACTTTGAGCGGTTTGGTCGTCGGATCTTCGGGATTCAATTGTGGAGTCGAAAGATTAAACGCGAGTTCACCCTCATTTTTGGCAGCGCTTATCGCGTTGATAATCGGCGCGAAGAGGTCGGTGTGATGAATGGTGTCAACGCCCTGCAAAATTGCGGCGGTGCGTTCCAATCCCATTCCGGTGTCGATTCCCGGCGCCGGAAGCGCCAAAAGCTGCCCGTCTTCGGTTTGATTGTATTGCTGGAACACCAAATTCCAGATTTCGCCGTAGCGGTCGCCATCGCCGCCGGGCCTGTCCATTTCCGGGTCGCCGGTGTCGTATCTGGCGCCCCGGTCGTAGAAGATTTCGGAGTCCGGCCCGCACGGGCCAGATTTTCCGACCGGCCCCCACCAGTTGTCTTTTTTGTCGAAACGAAAGATGCGGTCGTCGGAAAGTCCCACGTCTTTTTTCCAGATTTCGGGCGCTTCCAAATCTTCGTAATAAACCGAAACGTAAAGCACATTGGGGTCGATGCCGAGCGTTTTGGTGAGAAATTCCCAGCCCCAGATGATCGCTTCGCGCTTGAAATAATCGCCGAAACTGAAATTGCCGAGCATCTCGAAAAACGAGGCGTGGCGCCACGTCACGCCGACCTGTTCGATGTCGTCGGCGCGGCAGCATTTTTGGCAACTCGTGAGGCGCGAACGCGGCGGGGTTTCTTCGCCCTTGAAAAAGGGGACGAGCGGCTGCATTCCGGCGCTGGTCAAAAGCGTGGTCGGATCGGTGGGAATTAAGGAGGAAGAAGGCAAGATCAGGGAGTTTTTGGACTCCCAAAATTGGAGGTATTGGGCGCGTAAGTCGTTTCCGGTCATGGAAATGAGTCTAAAAGAAAAAGATGGCTGGCGACCGAACGCTCACCGTTGCGACATCAAACGTGCCGTGTTGGATGGGATACTCAATGGATGCGAAAAAGCGAAAAGGAAGCGCAACAACTCAAGAAGAAAGAAGGGGCGGTTATTTTCGAGGCGGTTCGCGGCGTGATTCACCGGTGGGATCGCTACGGTTTGCTGGAGTTGGGGTGCCCGTTAGATGAGTTCGATGCTGAAATTCAGGCCGTTGTTCGCCAGGTGGATAGAATCGGCTCGTCTCAAGACGCAGTTCATGTTCTGTCCCGCGTCTTTTCTTCTTATTTTGAACCGTCAAGGTTTCGTCTCGAAGATTGCCAGATCGCTGGCGAACATTTGCATCGAGTTCTTGTCGAACGTGGTGTTTTGGCGAATTCAAAATGAATCGTTAAAACCACAAAGCAACAACGAAAATGAATCAAACGCCCGCCTCGGCTTTAGCTTCGGCGCCCGCGACGCGCTGCGTCATTTCGCTGACGGCATCGTGGGGTTTGTCGAGGGAAGTCGCCTGGGGCGATTCGAGAACCAGCGGCGCGGCGAGTTGGGGGAACAAATAAATCGCAATCACGCGCAGCGAGGCGAAAATCGGCACGGCAACGACGGTGCCGAGCGGCCCGGCGAGTTGCAGGCCGCACAGCAAGGCGAAAATCACCATCAGCGGGTGCAGGCCGACGCCTTTTCCCAAAACGCGCGGCGCGACGCCGTAATCGACGATGAGATTGAGAATCAGGCAACTGGCGAGCGCCGCAACGGTGCAGGGAATCGGTTGATTCGAAGTGAAATAGGCGGTCAGACCCGCCGAAGTGAAGATAATGAACGGGCCGAAGTAGGGCAAAATGTAGAGCGTGGCGGCGAGCGCGCCCAGAACCAGTGGGTATTGTAGGTTATAAACGCGGCTCAGAATTTCGAAAGCGACGGTGCAAAGCGCGCCATAGGTGCCGCACACGATGAGTTGGCCGCGCACGTAGCGGCCCAAAAGCTCGTTGATCGACTGGGAAAGTTCGGTCATGTCGCGGCGATAGGGCGCGGGAATCAGCATCAAAATTCGCCCGCGGATCGACTGCGCTTCGAGCATCAGGCCGACGGTAATCAAATTGAGCAAGAACAGGTTGAGTAAAAACGTTCCCACGCCCGCCGCGCCCGCCGCGGCGATGCGCGGGGCGAGTTCGGGCACCTGCTTGCCGGCGCTGGTGAGGCCGTTGTCGATGGCGTCGTTGATCGAAGCCTTGATCGCTTTGGGCAATTTGGAATTGTCGAGGCGCTTGCGGTTGTTTTCTACGATCTGCACGGCCTGGCGGTTGTAAGTCGGGATATTGGCGGCCAGCGCGAGACCCTGCTGGAAGGCCGCCGCTAAAGTCGACAAAAAGATCAGGCCGATCAAAACGCTGATGGCGAAGACGAAACCGACGGCGCTTTTGCGCGAGCGACCGCGCTTTTCGAGCTTTTGCAGCACCGGTTCGAGCGCATAAGCGATGAGTCCGCCCACCAAGAACACCGGCAACGCGCCGCGCACCAGATACAGCAGCACCAGCAGCGCTAAAAAAAGCAGGCCGAAGCCGGCATAGCGCAAAATCACCGAATCCAGCGTTTTGGTCATGGAAGGGATTTTAGTTGAATTGGAATTGGGTGGCGGCGATTCGGAAAAACGCGGCGTTTAGCCGCTAAAAGAGAAGGACTTATGAAAGAGGTCTAATGCAAAATAGCCGCAGCGAAAAGGCTGCGGCTGTTTTGGCGAAGATTTCGATTAACTTTCGAGCGGTTCGTCGTTGGCAGCGATATCGTCTGCGGGATTTTCGAAGTGCGCGGCGGCGCGTTTGGCGGCGGCCATGCGCGCCTGTTTCGAAGGCGTGCGCGAGGTTGGTTCTTCGACGATGTGCGGGTGAATGCGCTCGCCCTGGAAAAAAGTCTCGTCGTAGAGTTTGTAGCTTTTGTCGATGATATCGATGGCGGCGGCGCAGCCTTTGAAGCTCTCGATGCGGACTTTTTTGAGTTCGAGCGCTTTGTAATCCTCGAAAAATCGCTGCAACTCGTTGAGGGTGTGCAAAGGGAGTTCGGAGATGTCGCGCAGGTAGTTGTAGGCCGGGTCGTGTTCGTGGATGGCGATGATTTTGTCGTCTTCCTCGTCTTGATCCCACATCTGCATCACGCCGATGGGCCGCGCCGTCATGATGCACAGCGGCACCACGTCATGATGGCCCAAAACCAGAATATCGAGCGGATCTTTGTCGTCGCAGTAGGTTTGCGGGATGAAACCGTAGTTGGCGGGATAGAAAACCGCCGAGTAAAGCACGCGGTCGAGCCGCAAAAGGCCGCTGGCTTTGTCGAGTTCGTATTTGAGACGCCCGCCGCGCGGGATTTCGATGATGCAATCGAGGGTTTCCGGGTCTTTTTGATGCGGATTGATGTCGTGCCAGGGGTTCATAAGGGCGAAAATCGAAATAAAAACGACGGCAAAAGAGGATGCGAGCGTCCTTAAGGATGGCGTAAATCGGGGGCTTTAGCAACGATTTCACGCCCATTTCGCGGCGCCGAGAGCGCCGGGATTGGCCCTGAAAAATCAAAAGGTGTAGAATCAATTCGATGTTAGCAACGGGCCGCAAAGAAGGACGCGGCGCTTCCGAGCGCGGCAAAAACGGACGAAACGGCGCTTCCGGCGGCGCCGGTTCCCGTTTCGAGGTGCTGGGTCGCGCTGGCGAAGGCACGCTGTGGATCACCTATCGCGTCAAAGAGCGCGCGACCGGGCAGATTTACGCGCTCAAAGCGCTCAAAGGCGCCTTCAACCGCCATCCGCGCTTTCCCGCCGCGCTTTTGGACAGCTGCGCGCGTTGGTGCGGCCTCGAACACCCTCATCTCGGTGCGCCGCGCGAAGTCGGACAGGAAGAAGGCACGCTTTTCCTGACTTCGGAATGGCTCAGTGGCGGGTCGCTCGAAACCCGCCTCGCGCGTTCGCTGTCGCGCGACGACATCACCCAGGTTTTGCGCGCCTGCGCCGCGGCGCTGACGTTTTTGCACGAACGCGGCCTCACCCACGGCGATTTGCGGCCCCGCCAACTGCTTTTCGATCCCAACGGAACTCTCAAACTCACCGATGCGGGCGTGGCCGAGGCGTTTGCGGCGTCGGGCCTGGCTCTGGCCGACGTGCAGCCCGACGCGGCCTGGTATCTGGCGCCGGAAAGGACGCAGGGCGCCTCGCTCGCGCCGCCCGCCGATGTTTACGCGCTCGGCGTGATTTTGTATCGGATGCTCGCGGGCCGCGTGCCCTTCGACGGCCCCTCGCCGCTATCGATTGCGCTGCGGCACCGCTCGGATGTCGCTTTGCCGCCTTCCCATTTCAATCCGCGCTGCCCCGCCGATCTCGAAGCGCTCGCGCTGCAACTCTTGGAAAAAGACCCGGCGCTTCGCCTCAATGCACCGGACTTGCTGCAAAAACTGGGAAATCTCGCGCCGCCGACCGGCGCGGCCCCGGCGAGCGCCGCGCTCATCACTCCCGCCGCGAGCGCGCCGCCCGTTCCGCTGCCTTCCACCAATCCGCTGACAGCGCCGCAACCGCCAAAACCGGGAGATGACGCCGCGCGCGCCGCGGTTTCACCGGCGTCGCCCACCTCTCCGGTTGCGCCGGTTTCGCGCGTTGCGGCGCCGGTAGTGACGGCGCCCGACGACGAAATGGTGCTCGACCGCGACACGCTGCGCCGCCGCCACAAGCGCCGCGAGTTCTGGAGTGCGCTGCGCTCGGTTGTCTGGCTCTCGCTGGCGCTGTGCGCTTTCAGCGGGATGTTTTACGGCGCTTATTATTACTGGATCAAAGCGCTGCCCCGCGAAGTTCGGGTGCCCAAATACATCGGTTTGGGCAAAGACGACGCGGCTAAAGCGCTGCTCAAAGCCGGCCTCACCCTGCGCGTCGGGCGCGAAACCTATGACGCCGCTAAACCCGAAGGCACCGTGGTGAGCGGCGTGCCCGAAGCGGGTCGCCTGGTGCGCGCGCGGCGCGAAGTGACGGTGACGATTTCGCAGGGCGAAGCGCCGGTCACCATGTATGATTTCAGCGAATTGCCGCTCGACAAAGCGCGCCAGATCATCGTGCAGCACGCGATGCGCCTTGGCCCGGTCGTCGAGCAGTTCCACGACACCGTGCCGCGCGGCTCGATCTGCGGCCAGTATCCCGAAGCGCAAACCCCGTTTCGCCGCTCGGAACCCATCACTCTCATCGTCTCGCGCGGCAAGCAGCCGACGGAAATCGACGCGACCAAAGGCGAAATCCCGCCCGAAGCCATCGCATCGACGGTTCCCGACCCGGCCCAGACCGACCCGGTGCCCTTTGTCGAAACCCCGCCTCAGAGCAACCTCGACGGCGCGGTGTCGCGCGCGGCGATGATCCGGGTGCAAATTCCCGCCACCGGAAGCGCCCAGCAAGTGCGAATCATCGTGCGCGACGACAGCGGCGAGCGCGTCGTCTACTCGCAGACCCACGAACCGGGCGCCAAAGTCGCCCAGCGGGTGCGGGTGCGCCACGCTCCGGGTGCAACGGCAACGGTGCGGGTCTACGTCGGCGAAACTTTGATCAAATCGGAAGAATTTTAGAGGGCCGAACGCTCAACGGCATTCAGTAGACCTCTTGCATAATTCCGGCGAATGAATTCGCAGCCAGAAAACGGGTGCCCTCTGGGCGGATCAACCTGCGTTGACGAAATCCTGCAGTCACGTTATTGCGTTGCTGTGGAGTGCATTCGTCGGCGTAGGCCGACGGCTTTTTCTGGCTGCGAATTCATTCGCCGGAATTATGCGAGAGGTATAGTGAACAGCCTTTTTGAACAGTTTCACCGCGCCGCGAGGCAATTCCATGAAATTTGGCCGCGCTTCCGCAGGTGCAACTCCCTCTTTCGCCGCGGCGCGTGACGCTTCGAGTGACCCTGATTTCGCCGATGTCCAGGCCGCGCGCGGCGGCGATTTGGACGCTTACGACCGTCTGGTCGCGCGCCATCAAGACCGCATTTTCAATCAGTGCCGCTGGATCATCGGCGACGAAGACGAGGCAAGCGACGCGGCGCAGGAAACTCTAGTGCGCGCGTTTCGCTTTCTACCCAAATTTCGCGGCGAGGCCGCTTTTGGCACCTGGCTCAGTCACATCGCCCTCAATGTCGCGCGCGATTTCGCCCGCAAGAAAAAAGCCGCGCCGCAGCCGTTTTCCACGCTTTCGAGCGCAGATGGCGCGGATTTCGAAGCGGTTTCGCCGCTCATTTCACCGGGCGAGAGCCTGTTGCGGGCCGAGCGGCAACGCGCGGTGCGATATGCCATCGCGCAAATTCCCCAAAATTTTCGCCTGGTTTTGGTGCTCTACGATTTGCAGGGCCACAGCTATGAAGAGTGCGCCGCGCTTCTGGAACTGCCGCTGGGAACCGTGAAAAGTCGCCTCAACCGCGCCAGGCACGCGCTACGCGACGCGCTCGGCGCGCAGCGGGAACTTTTCGACGCTTGATGCGGTCGATTTCACCTTTGGTAGCAGCGTTTCCCATGATTTCCCACGATCTCTGCCGCGAAAAACTCGGCGAATTTCTCGATCAAACGCTCGACCTGGCCGAGCGAGAGCAGGTCTCGTCTCATCTGGAAACCTGCGCCGAGTGCGCCCAATTCGCGCGCGAAATCGCCAATATCCGCGCCACACTGCGGGAAATGCCGCCATTTGCCGCGCCCCCCAACCTGCGCCACAACGTGCGCGCCGCGATTCAAAACCAAACGGCAGCGCGCCCTAAAACCGCGATTTTCGTCCCGCGTTTGCCCGCGTGGGCGTGGTCGGGCACGCTGGCGCTGGTCGCCATCACCTTGATCGTGCTGACGCGGCCTTTGGGCAACGCGCCGCTGCCTTTGCCGGCTCCGCCAACCGCGCCCCAAACGAATTCGCTTCAGCAAAAAGCGCCGCGCCCTGACGAAAAGCTGGTGACCACACGGCCTCAAAAACCACCATTTGCGTCGATTCGGCGCGAAAATGGGGCGCAAAAACCGTCCGAACCCGAACGCAAGACTTCGCCGCGACACACTTCGTCCGACCGCCAGCCCACCGCTCCGCGCGCGGCTCTCGTGCTACCGCGGCCCGTCCCGCCACGCTCGCAAGAACGCATTACAGCCTCGAAACAGCCGCTTTTCAATCTTGCACCATCAAAAAAAATCGAACGCGCCGCGCCAACCCCATTAACGTCTTCCCGCGCGATGATTCCTGAACCAAAGGTGTCTCGTCCAGCGACCTCTCGTAAAGACTCGATAGTTTCCAGGCCAACGCCGCTTTCGCCTCCGGTCACCGCGCTGCGACAGGAATCTGCACCCAAATCGCAAAGCGCACTCGCCGCGCCGCTTTTTTTGTTGCAACTCAAAGCCGCGCCCGCGACCGTGGAGCAGCCGCGCTTTGCCGCCAAGGGGCGGCGGGATTTCTCGCCTCCCAGCGCGCCTTCCATCGCTCAAAACGAGGGCGTAAAACCCGAAATGCCCGCGATACCGGACGTGGGCGCCGCGCCTCCAATCAATGCGCTCAACGATTCTCGCGCCGGGCGCGCCCCACGCTCGGTCACTCCCAAAGCAAGCGAGCCATCAGCTTTTGGAGCGGCGGCTGAAAGTGAAAATTCAGGCAGGGTGCAGCGTTTTGAACTGCGTTTGCAGACACTTCGAGCCGTCGCGGGCGCGCGTGTCCGGCTCGAATTGCCCGTCGCGCTGCGACTGATTTGGCCCGTTTCGAACATCGTGTGGAGCGGCGATTTGTCACCGCAGCAAAGCCTGGAAATTCCCTTTTCGCTCGGCTCGGTGCGCGGCGGGGAAAAAATTTCGGTTGTGGTGGAACAAAAAACACCTGGTGCTGTGTCGAAAACTTTGGAAACGCAAACGCTGATTTTGCCGCACGGAGAATGACTGCGCGCAAGTTTTCTGGAGTTCTTATGAAAAAATGGCCCCTTTTTCCCGGCGCGGTCGCCCTGTGTGCTGCGCTGGCCTTGGCAGGTCGCGCGCAAAACGCCCAACCGCCAAGCCCACCGATTTTCGACGGAGAAATGCCGCGTCGCATTCGGCCCTCCTTTTGGCCCCCGTTCCCGCGCCCTTTTCCCAACCCGCTCACCGATCTGCAACTCGAAAAACAAAGCGCCAAAATCGAAATTCGCGGGCCGCTCGCCACCACGCACCTGCGCCAAACGCTGCGAAATCCGAGCGCGCGCGCACTCGAAGGCACTTATCTGTTCGCTTTGCCGCCCGGAGCGGCGGTTTCCAATTTCGCCATAACGATGGGCGGCAAGCGCCTCGAAGCCGAGATTCTGGACGGCGATAAAGCGCGCGAAATTTATACCGGCATCGTGCAAAAGATGCGCGATCCGGCGATTTTGGAGTTCGTCGGGCGCGGCGTCGCGCGCGTCAAGATTTTCCCGGTTCCCGCCGGACAAAGCGTGGAAATCGAAGTGGATTACACCCAGAGCGCCGCCGATGGGCGCTTAGCGATTCCGCTGCGGAGTCCGCAAAATGGCGGCGCCAACCGCGCGCTTTCGAGCGTCGAAATCTCGCTTGATGGCGCCGATTTGCGCGGCGTCTATTCGCCAACCCACAAAATCGAAACCCGGCGCGTGGGCCAAAAAACCCTCGTTTCCGGCGAATTCCCGAACTCGGAGCGCGATTTTTCGCTGATTTGGACGCGCGGCGGCGAAAAAGTTGGTCTGGACTTGTTCGCCAGTAAAAACAGCGCTGAAGATGGCACGTTTTTGCTGCTCGCGGCGCCCGACGCGGCGCTTTCGCGTTCGCAAATCGAGGCCAAAGACGTGGTTTTCGTTTTCGACACGTCAGGCTCGATGGAAGGCGCCAAAATCGAACAGGCGCGGCGCGCTCTGAAGACTTTGCTTGGCAATCTCGGCCCCAAAGATCGCTTTGGCATCGTCACTTTCGCGTCGGGCGCGCAAAGTTTCCGCGACCAATTGATCGACGCGAGCGCCGCCAATTTGAATGCCGCGCGCAACTTCGCGGGCGACATCAAAGCGCTCGGCGGCACCAATATCTCCGAGGCTTTGCAAAGCGCTTTCAAAATGACCGCCCAAAGCGCGAGACCGCAGCAAATCGTGTTTTTGACCGACGGCCAGCCGACCGTTGGCCACACCAACATCGATGAAATTTTGGGCGACGCGCAAAAGCAGAACACTTCCCAGGCGCGCGTTTTCAGTTTCGGGCTGGGCAACGATGTCAACGCGCGGCTTCTGGACGCCCTGGCCAGCGACCATCGCGGCGCCTCGGATTACGTCGCGCCCGACGAGGACATCGAAGTGAAAGTCGGCGCGTTGTATGAAAAAATCGCGTTTCCGGTTTTGTCGGACGGCCAAATCGACTTTGGCGGCATGAACGTTTACGACGTTTATCCGCCGCGTCTGCCGGATCTGTTCAAGGGGTCGCAGGTCACGGTTTTCGGGCGTTTTCGCGGCGCTTTGACGCGCAAAATCGCGCTGTCGGGAGTGTCGAACGGGCAGCAAAACCGTTTCCAAGGCCGGGTTGCGGATTACGATTCCGGCGATTTGCCGAAATTGTGGGCGACGCGCAAAGTCGGGTTTCTGATCGAAGACGCGCGGCGCCAAAATCGGCCCATCGACGGCGAAGTGCGCGAGGAAATCATCAAGTTGTCGCGCAAATATGGCATCGTGACGCCGCTTACTGCGGCGCTGATCACCGAAGACGGAGCGCTGCCGATGGACAGATTGCAAGCGCAGGAAAACCGTCCAAGCGCCCGTTTTGCCAGCCCGACCAGAGGCGGATTTGGCGGTGGCAGGGCCGCAGGTGTTGGCGGTAGAGGCGCCGATTTCAACGCCAATGCCAACGGAATTTCGCCGGGCGCGCCACTCGCCCAAAGCGGCGCGGCGGGCGTGGCGACGGCCCAAAAAGCCCGCGAACTGCGCGAAGGCCGCGCCGAATCGTCGCAGGAAGTCAAAACTGTGGCCGGAAAAACCTTCGTGCTGCGCGCGAGCGTGTGGACGGATTCCGAATTCGACGCCGCCAAAGCTTGCGCGATGCGGGTGGTGAAATTCGCCTCGAATGAGTATTTTGAGTTGCTCAAAGACGCGAAATTGGCGAAGTGGTTGAGCGTGGGCGAAAGCGTGGTCGTGGTCTGGAACGGGAAAGCGCTGCGCGTGGAGCCTTGAAGGTTTGTAGGAGTGCCGCAAGGCGCGTTTAAAAAGCATAACGCTTGCGAAACGCGCCTTGCGACGCTACTACAAACCTTAAGAAAGAGCGACCTTAGCCACTTCCAACGCTTCGCCAATCGCTTCAACTGTCGCATCGATGTCGGTTTCGGTGTGGGCGAGCGAGATGAACGCGGCCTCGAACTGCGAGGGCGGCAAATAGAAGCCGCGTTCCAGCATGGCGTGGAAAAAGCGCCCGAATTTCGCGGTGTCCGAGGCTTTGGCGCCTTGGTAATCTTCGACGGGAAGATCCGCGAAAAACAGCGTCCACATCGAACCCCAGCGCTGCATTTGCGCGCTCGTTTGTGTAGTTTGGAGCGCCCGATTGACACCATTTTCCAATCGCTCTCCCATTTTTTCGAGATGGGCGTAACCATCGGGAGTGAGCGCGCGCAGCGCGGTGAGTCCGGCGGTCATCGCCATCGGATTCCCGGACAGCGTTCCGGCCTGATAGACCGGGCCGCTCGGCGCGACGCATTCCATGATTTCGCGGCGCCCGCCATAGGCGCCGACCGGCAAACCGCCGCCGATGATTTTGCCCAGCGCCGTCAGGTCGGGCGTGATGCCGACGACTTGCTGAAAACCGCCTTTGGCGAGGCGAAAACCGGTCATCACTTCGTCGAAAAGCAGAATCGCGCCGGTTTTTCGGGTCTCCTCGCGCAGCATTTCCAAAAAACCGGCGCGGGGTTTGACTAAGCCCATATTGGCCGGCAAAGGCTCGACGGCGACGAGGGCGAGTGCATCGCCGTGTTCGCGGATCAGCGCGCGCGTGCCTTCGATGTCGTTGTAATTTGCCACCACCGTGTCTCTAATTTGCGCGGGAGTGACGCCCGCCGAATCGGGCACGCCGAGCGTCATCGCGCCGCTTCCGGCCTGCACTAAAAGCGCGTCGGCGTGGCCGTGATAGCAGCCGGCGAATTTGATGATTTTGGCGCGCCCGGTGAAGCCGCGCGCCGCGCGCATCGCGCCCATCACCGCTTCGGTGCCGCTGTTGACCATTCGCACCATCTCAATCGAGGGCACCGACGCGACGACTTCGCGCGCCATTTCGACTTCGAGCGCGGTGGGCGCGCCGAAACTGGTGCCGAGGTCGAGTTGGGCGCGCAAGGCGTCGTGAATGAAGGCGGGCGCATGACCGTGAATCAGCGGCCCCCACGAGCCGACGTAATCGAGATAGCGGTTGCCGTCCTCGTCCCAAAAATAGGCGCCCTGCCCGCGCGCGATGAAGCGCGGAGCGCCGCCGACCGAGCCAAAAGCGCGCACCGGCGAATTGACGCCGCCAGGCATCAAGGTCTGGGCCGCTTGAAAAAGTTCATTTGAACGAATACTTGTCATAGTTTTAATTCTTATCCCTTCTTTTTCGTCTTATTTTCGTAACCTCGATTTCCCTTCGGGTATCGAAACAGGGTTGTCAGGCACGCCTTCCAACTCAACGAACTGGCGTGGTGGAATCCTCTGTGCCGTAAGTCAAAATGTTGTTAGCGAGTTCATCTGCTTCGCTTGCAGCGACCTATTAAACTTCGCATAAATCGCAGCGCCAAGGTCTGTGGCGAGGCTATCTAATGAGTCATTTTCTTTATTTGGAGCGTTTTTCCAGCGGATACTCGGATTCCAATCGCGCTTCGCTCGCGGGGGGAAGCCAAAAAGGTCTCGGCGCGCGCCTACGGCGTGGTCAAACACTCGTTGAGTTTGCGCTGCTGTTGCCAGTTTTGTTGGTTTTGGTGTTGGGCATGGTTCAATACGGAATCGTTGCCAACAAACGCTTGGCTTTGTCTCACACGAGTCGGGACGGTGGTCGTTTCGCAGCCGTCAATGCCCTCAAACCCGATATCGATAACGAGATCAAGCAACGCATTATTAACATGGGGCGGGGGCATGGTTTAACGTTGACCGCAGCCGATATTTCACTGTCTCCGACGCAGAATACCGCCACCGAACCCACTAAACGTCAGCAATATAATGCTCTCACTGTGGTCATCTCTCTCAATATGAAGCCCCATTTATTTCTTCCCAGCCGTTTTTTTGGGTTTTCGCTTTTTGCAGATACGGCTTCTACATCCACCCAGGTCATCATGGAATAGGAACGATCCTATTTCGACATTTAATTAGTAGGAATTCTCAACGTGCTCTCTTCACATCTCATCCGGCATTTCAGCCCCTCGCAACGCACCCGTCGGCGGGGCGTCGCGTTGACTTACTTTGCCCTCTTTTTCGCGGTTGCCATGGGTTTGTGTGCTTTCGTCGTCGATTTGGGGGCGGATTACGTCAAAAAATCCGACCTTCAGCGTGCCGCGGACGCTTCGGCCCTGGCCGGCGCCGCGAGTTTGCTGCGAAATTCGAGCGACATTTCGGGCGCCACCACTGCTTCACGCGCTTATGCCGCCACTTACGGATTTATAAACGGCACCGGTGGCGTTGCGGTCCAAACCGGTGTTCCACCCGCACAGCCCGACCGTTATCGGGTCACGATCACTCAGCCTCAACCCTCTTTTTTCGCGCGTTTTTTCGGTCGGGGAGACCTCAATATTCGCGCCAGTGGCACCGCGTCTTTCACCACCTTTGGCCGTGGCAAGTTTGTCAATGATGGCACTATCGCTTCTTTACAGGCTGCTTTCGTCAACAACGGCCCTTATGCGCTGGGGCCACAACCCGATCCGCCCAATGGCATCAATTCGTTTGGCGACCGTTTCAGCCCGCTTTTTAAAAACAACGGCACGGAAACCAACCCGTTTTACGACCCGAAAGGCACCAATTTCAAAATCAACGTGCCGCCCGAATATTTCAGTCCCGGCCAAGGGCGCGGCAGCCTGCTGGTCGAAATTTTCGACGCCGATACCGGTGGCGCCCTGGATGAAATTCACAGTGCCGCGCCCCCGCTTCAGAGTCGGGTCTCCAACGACGCCAATACCACCGACTATTCGGTGATTTATACCGATCCGGTCACCGGAGTCGAAGAAGTGGTCGATTCGTTCACCTGGAGACCGGGCATGGACGGCGCCGCGAATTATGACAACAAATGGGCGCAAGACCTGCAAATTCCGCTCAACAATGCCCGCTATGCCCAGCAGGGTGCGCTCAGTTTGAGGGTAAAAGCCTCCGATGGCGCCAGCGAAAACGGTTTTTATATCCGCACCGGGCCGCCCCACGCGGCTTCGATGACCGACGCCGAATGGAAACAGGCTTACGGCCCCGCCGCGGGCGTCGCCAACGGGACGAGTTTTGAAGCCGACGGGCGCGTTTCGCTCAACTTTTTCAAAAGTGGCACTACAGTCATCGACATGGGCAACGTGGGCGCGGAGCAAGCGGGCAAAAAAATCACCGTCACCGGTTATGACCTCGAAGGCGGCAATGATTTGAAAATCATCAGCGACACGCCTTTCGAGGGCTATCCGCCCGGTGGATACGATTACACGCAACTGCCCGGCAACGGCGTTTTTCGCTCCTGGGATGTCACCTTGCCTCCCAGCTACAGCGGAGGCCGCTGGCGCGTGGAATACAGCGCCGGGCAGAACGATTCGAGTTCGTGGCAGTTGGCTGTTCCCGGCAATAATAGTGGCACTTTGCGTTTGGTGGAGTAACCGTTGTAGCTCTCCTCACTTTGTCCACCAAGCTTCAAAAAACCTCTTTCATGAATTTGAAAGAGGTTTTTTGCTGACACCGATGATTCTGCGGCGTATCAGGTCAACGCCTGCTGAGGCGAAAATGCGTGTGGCCAAAAAATAGCATTACGGGGCTGATAATTACCGAGGACTCCATCGAAAGCGACTACTGAAATGGAACTTTGGCATCAGCTCATGCGATTCGATCATCAACACCCTCATTATTTGCAAGCCAGGCGTGGCCCGCGCCGCGGCTCCGCCCTCGTCGAGTTCGCGCTCGTGGTGGGAATGCTCTTCGTCATCTTGATGGGCATCATCGAGTTCAGCGCATTTGGCAAAAATTCGCTGACCATCGCCAACGCGACGCGCGAAGGCGCGCGCGCGGCGGCGATTGGCAACACCACCACTCAAATTCGTGACCGGGTGAAGCGGTTTGCCGCTCCGCTGTCCGTTGCATCGCCCGATGGCGGGGTGATTCTCGAAGTTTCGAACGACAAGGGTATCAGTTATCAAACCCTGACCGACAATGCTCAAGGTAAAAACGCCGCGATAGCAGACTCCTTGGTCAGGGTGCGCGTCAACTCGCTCAATCGCACCATCACCGGCGCTTTCGGGGCGCTTTTCAACCGGCAACTGACAGGCTCGGTGACCATGCGTCGAGAAGGAAACGTCAGTTAAGGCGTCTTCGCCTCAGCGACACGCCCAGACCCAGCTTTCGAAACGGCTTTATGAAATTTTCCACCCATTCACGGAACAAACGGCGCGGCAGCATTTTGCCGCTGGTTGCCGGTGCGATCACGACTTTGCTGATGGCGACGGCGTTGGCCGTCGATTATTCGGTGCTGCTCTCGGATAAAAACCAGTTGCAGCGTGCCTGTGATTCCGCTGCCCTGGCGGGGGCCGCTTATCTCCAGCGCTCGAACGATCCGACCACCAACCAGACCGAGGCCGAAAATCAGGCTTTGCTCGTTGCCAGGCAAAACAATCTGGCGCCGACTGAAATGACTGCCGACAGCATTACTTTTCCCGGCGACAACAACACCAAAATTCACGTCGTCGCCTCGCGGGTGCGTCCGCTCTTTTTCGCCCGCGTTCTGGGCATCGTGAAGGGCAATATCACCGCATCGGCGACGGCAGCGGTCAGTCTCGGCGCGTCGCCCCGCGTTCCGATTGCCATCACGACGACATCGAAAGACCGCTACCAAAACGACCGATTGCCGCATAATTTTACCCTCACCGTGCCCCAGAAAACGGCCTTTAAACCCAATTACAGCAATGTGGCGGCTTCCTTCGATCCTTTCACCGTCTTCGACCTGAGCGACAGTCAGGGCAAAAGCGGCACGCAGATGCAAAGGCAACTGGCGGGCGATCTCACGGTGCCGGTCAATCCTCAGATCGGCGACCAGCTCACCGGAATGTCGCTCAATGCGGGCACGCTGGCGGGAGACTTTCAGGACGGTATCGCGCCCCGTTTCGCCAAGGCAGCGCAAATGCCCTGGCTTGATCCGGTGACGGGCGCTTTACCGCTCTCCTCGGCGTGGCAACTGGTGGGAACTCGTCTGCCCGACGTGTTAGCTGGCGCTTCGCCAAGAAACCCGCGCATTGTGAGCTTTGTCGTGGTCGAAGAACTCGCGCAACCCGAATCCAACCACAATTTCACCATCCAGAGCTTCGCCGATGCCTACATCCATTCGGTGCAAATGGCACCCGATGGCGCTTTGACGCTCACTGCCACGTTTCTTCCCACCGCAGCAGCGAACAGTTCGGTGTCTCTCATTGAGTAAAGATTCCCACAGCAAAAAAGACGACTCGAATTCGAGTCGTCTTTTTTGTTATTTGGTGTCGATGGGCACCGATTTCAGCAGTTCCCGCGCGATTTGGGTGGAACCGGCGCCGCCAATGCGCGCTTCGGGCAGCGGAATCAAACGGTGCGCCATCACTGGCACCGCGACGGCTTTGACATCATCGGGAATCACGTAATCGCGCCCGCGCAGCGCGGCGTGCGCCTGAGCGCAGCGCGACAGCGTCAGCGAGCCGCGCGGCGAGAGTCCCAGCATCAGGCGCGGATGAGTGCGCGAGGCGCCCGCCAGTCGCAGAATGTAATCGTAAATCGCATCATGCAGCGTCACCGCGCGCGTCGCGCTTTGCATAGCGCGAATCTGATGCACGTCGCTGGCACTTTCCAGAGTTTCTATCGGATGCTGCAAACGCTGCTCTTTCATGAACAAGCGCTCGGCGTCGGGATGGGGATAACCGACCGATAAGCGCATCGCAAACCGGTCTAACTGCGATTCGGGCAGCGGATAAACGCCCTCGCTTTCGGCGGGATTTTGGGTCGCAATCACGAAAAACGGCTCCGGCAGTTTGCGGGTTTGCAAATCGACGGTCACCTGACCTTCTTCCATGCATTCGAGCAGCGCCGACTGGGTTTTGGGGCTGGCGCGGTTGATTTCATCGGCCAGAACGACGTGGGAAAACACCGGGCCTTCCCGAAAATGAAACTGCCGCTCGTTGGGATCGAAAACCACGGTTCCGGTCACGTCCGAGGGCAATAAATCGGGCGTGAACTGGATGCGCTTGAAATCGGTGCCCAGCGAGCGCGCCAGGCTGCGCGCCAGCATGGTTTTCCCGACGCCCGGCACGTCTTCGAGCAAAATATGGCCACCCGCCATCAGCCCGATCAGACACGCTTCGATGAGGTCGCGCTTGCCCACGATCACGGTTTCGATGTTGTCGGCGAGCTTTTTCATCAGCGCCGCGAGTTGTTCGGCGGCCAACGGAGGGCCATCGGGCGTTAACTCGAAAGCCGCGCCGTTTTGACTCGAATTTGGACTCGCATTGCGAGGAGAAGTGGAAGGGGAATTAAGCGGCGTCATCCAGAAATCGCGTCCATTCCCGCGCGACGAAGGCGCGGAGTTCGCCGAGCGAACCATTGTTTTCAAGCCAGATTAACGGCACATCACGCGCCAACACCTGTTTGGCCTCGCGCGAGGGCTGGTTTTGCAACCGCGAACGCGCCGCGTCCTCGCTCAGTCCACGGTTTTTCATCAAGCGCCGCAACTGCACGTCAGGCGAACAGACCACGCACCAAATCTCATCGCAAATCGTGCCCTGCCCGCTTTCCAAGAGTTTAACCGCCTCGACGCTGACAACTTTTTGGCCCGCCGCGTCGAGGGCGCCCAGTTTTTGCGCGCGAAGCTTGGCCACGGCGGGATGAACCAGCCTTTCCAACTCGCGCAGCTTGACAGCATCGCCAAAAACCAGCGCGCCCAGTTTCGCGCGGTCGATGGCACGCTTCGAATCGCGGATTTCGCCTTCAAAAAGCGCCTGAACGCGCGCGGCAAACGCGACATCGGCGTATAATTCGCGCACCAACTGATCGGAATCAAGCGCCGTGACGCCTTTTTCGTGCAAAATCTGCGCGACGCTGCTCTTGCCACACGCGATGTCGCCGGTCAGTCCCAGAATTCTCATCGAATTTGATAACCGCAGTCTAACGCAGAGCCGCGCCGCTTTAATTTGGCAAAATTTCCGTTTCGCCCTGCTCTGGCCCTGAATCAGCGCCTCATTTTGGTAAAATCGCCCCGACCCATGAGAGAAACCCCTTTTCCCGAAATGCAGACCGATATCGCCATCATCGGCGGCGGCGTTGGCGGCTTCGCGGCGGCTCTGGCCGCATTGCGGCGCGGCAAACGCGTCATTTTAAGCGAAGAAACCGATTGGATCGGCGGCCAATTCACCGCGCAGGCCGTGCCGCCCGATGAACACCGCTGGATCGAAAATTTCGGTTGCACGCGCTCTTATCGCCGCTTCCGCGACGATGTGCGGCGCTTTTACCGCGATTATTACCCGCTCACGCCCGAAGCGCGCGCCGATTTGCAACTCAATCCCGGCGGCGGCTGGGTATCGCGCCTGTGCCACGAGCCGCGCATCGCCCATCTGGTGATGCAAGCGCATTTGCAGCCCTATTTTGCGACGGGACGGCTGCAAATTCTGCTTGGTTTCCGCGCAGTTGCGGCCCGAACCGAAGGCGATTTCGTGCGCGGCGTGAGACTGGAAAACAATTTTGGCGAACAAGTCGAAATCAGCGCGCCTTATTTTCTTGATGCGACCGAACTGGGCGATTTGATCGAATTTGCGGGCGTCGAATCGGTGATTGGCGCCGAATCGCAAAGTCAAACCGGCGAAGCTCACGCTTTGTCCGACGCCGATCCGCTTGACCAACAGGCGATTTCCTACTGTTTTGCGATGTCGTATCACCAAGGCGAAAATCACGTCATCGAAAGGCCGCGCGACTACGATTTCTGGGCGTCCTACCAGGCCGATTTCTGGCCCGACCGCAATTTGAGCTGGGCGCAATCGCATCCCATCACGCTCGAAACCCGGCCTCGCAGCCTGTTTCCGCTTTCGCAAAGCGATTGGTGGCAGGCGCTGTGGCCCTATCGCCAAATTCTCAAACCCGAACACTTCCAAGACGGTTTCGCGCCGAGTTTGACGCTCGTCAATTGGCCGCAAATCGACTATTGGCTCGGCCCGATTGTCGGCGTCGATGATTCTGAAAAGCGGAAACATCTCGAAGGCGCGCGCCAATTGTCGCTCTCGTTTTTGTATTGGATGCAAACCGAGGCGCCGCGTCACGACGGCGGAGTTGGCTATCCCGAAGCCAAATTGCGCGGCGACGTGACCGGAACGCTCGATGGTCTCGCCAAATACCCCTACATCCGCGAAAGTCGGCGCATTTTGGCCGAATTCACGGTATGCGAACAGCACGTTTCCAGCGATTTACGGCCCGACGGGGCAGAAAAATTCGCCGATTCGGTCGGTGTCGGCTGTTATCGCATCGATTTGCATCCGACGACGGCGCTGAAAAATTATCTCGATGTCGGCTCGCAGCCGTTTCAGATTCCGCTTGGATCGCTGATTCCACGCCGCGTCGAAAATTTGTTGCCGGCTTGCAAAAATTTGGGCGTAACCCATATCACCAACGGCTGTTATCGTTTGCATCCGGTGGAATGGAACATCGGCGAAGCGGCGGGCGCGCTCGCGGCCTATTGTCTGGATCAAAAAGAATCGCCGCGCGGGATAAGAAACCATGTTGACAAGTTAAACGACTTCCAAAAAGAGTTGCAAAAAGATGGTTTTGAACTCGATTGGCCGATGCTGCACGCGGTTTGACCACGACTCGCTCGTTGTAGTCGGAGCGCAGGCATCCTGCCTGCCCCGAATCTCCGCGAGATTCGCCTTCGAGATTCGCTTTCCTTTGGAAATCGAGAAGCAGGCAGGATGCCTGCGCTCCGACTCATCACCCGCTCAAAGACCCCTGCTCGTTCGTTGAATGGCTATAAATTTCATATATATGTCTCAAACCCCTAAATTTCAATCTCCCCGCGGCACGCACGATGTTTTGCCCGACGAAATCGATGATTGGCGCTTCGTCGAAGACATCTTTCGCGCCATCTGTCGCAAGTATAGTTTTCAAGAGATTCGCACACCTTTGTTTGAATCGACTGAACTCTTTGCGCGCGCGACCGGAGAAAGCTCCGATGTGATGGTGACCAAGCAAATGTATAGTTTCGTCGCGCCTGACGAACAATCTTATACGCTGCGTCCCGAAGGCACGGCGGGCGTGGTGCGCGCTTATCTGGAACACAATCTCATAGCACGCGGGCCGGTCAGCAAGTTGTTCTATCTCGCCTCGGTTTTTCGCTATGAAGCGCCTCAGGCGGGGCGTTATCGCCAACATCACCAGTGCGGCATCGAAATGCTCGGCGCGAGCGGGCCGGAGGCTGACGCCGAAGTTTTGGCGCTGTCGCAGGAGTTTCTGCGCGCCTTGGGAATCGAACCGACCTTGAAAATCAATTCGCTCGGCACGCCCGAAAGTCGCCGCGAATATTTGGCGCAACTGCGCGCGTTTTTAGAGCCGAAACGCGCCGAGTTGTCACCGGATTCGCAAAAACGTCTGGCGGTCAATCCGCTGCGCGTATTCGATTCCAAAGACCCGCGCGATCATCTCGCTTTAGAGGGCGCGCCGCGGCTTTTGGATTTTTTGCGCGAAAACGACGCCGAATCGCTGGAACATTTCGAGACTTTGTGCCGCTATTTGGACGATCTGGGCATCGCCTACCAAATCGACCACGATTTGGTGCGCGGTTTCGATTATTATTCGCGCACCGCGTTCGAATGGGTTTCGGATTTACTGGGCGCGCAAAGCACGGTCTTGGGCGGCGGGCGTTATGACGGGTTGGTCGAAGAACTGGGCGGCGCCCCGACGCCGGGCATCGGTTTTGGGGCGGGAATCGAGCGGCTTTTGCTGGTGCGCGAGGCGTCGGGCGCGGCGAAAATCGAGGTTGCGCCGCTGACGGCGTTTTTGGTGACGCTGGGCGACGCGGCGCGCGCGGCGGGGACGCGAATTTTGGCCAGTTTGCGCGAAAATGGCATCCACAGCGACCGCGATTTCGCCGGACGGTCGATGCGCGCGCAGATGCGCGAGGCGAATCGCCAAAACGCGCGTTTCGTTTTGATCGTGGGCGAGGATGAGCTCGCGGCGGGCACGGTGAGTCTGAAAAACATGGAATCGGGCGACCAAGAAGTGATGGAAATGGCGCTCGCCATCGAAACTTTGCGCGCCGCGTCGAATTAAGTTGCGCGTGGGGGCATTTCATTTGCTAAAGTCAAAGGCGCCGTAAATATTCCCCTTCAATTGGAGCTACTATGAACAACATTCGCAAAATGAGCGCGCTTTTGGGCGCCGGAGCCGTAATCTTTTCTCTGGTTGGCTGCGCCGACAAAAATGGCAACGGACAGGCCGAATCCCCAGCCGACGCCACCAATGTCGGCGGCGCCGTCAAGGACAACCTCGGCGACACCGCCAATGCAGTGACGGGCGCGGCGGGCGCGGTCGGAAACGCGGTTTCGGGCGCGGCGGGCACGGTCGGCAATGCGGCCTCCAACGCGGCAGGATCCGTTGCTAACGGCGCCAACAAAATGGGCGGCGCGATTGTCAACGCGGGCGAAGCGGCCACCATGACACCGGCGGTCAAAACCGCCATCGGCGCCAACGCGGGACTCAAGGGCAGCAACATCAACGTGGACACGATGGGCGCCAAGGACACGATTTCTTTGACCGGCAGCGTGAAAAGTGCCGGACAGAAGGCGTTGGCCGGAGCGGTCGCCAAAAAAGCGGCGCCGGGCTACAAAATCGCCAACAACCTCAAAGTCGCCGGCAAATAAGCGGCGAGAGAAAGCAGAGAAAGGCAAAAAGTCAGGCATCCGCCGGTTTTTGCCTTTTTTCTTTATCCGGGTGGGATGAACTCACCTTCAAGGAACCGATATGCCTTATATGCTCAATGGAGATTTGCTGGAGATCAGTGGCGAACCGCGTCTCGATGCCGGGACTTTGTGGGTTCCGCTCCGTAAACTCGGCGCGGCGCTGGGCGGAAACGCCGATTGGCTCGCCGAAAACAAAGTCGTCGCACTCTATTTGAACGATCACGTCGTGACGCTCACCGTCGGCGACCCGACCGCGGATGTCGATGGCGAAAAGTTCGAGTTACAGGCCGCGCCTTTCGTCGAAAGCGGCGAAACCTGGGTGCCGGTGCGACTTTTCGAGCGCGGATTGGGTTACTCGCTCAACGCCGATGCCCAAAACGGCATCGTCGAACTGACGGCGACGGCGTAAGAACCTGTGTCGCGTAGGACCTCAATCGCTTGTCGCGTAGGACCTCAATCGCTTGTCGCGTAGGACCTCAATCGCTGGAAACGTAGAAAAAGCGTCGCTGCCCTCGCAGTGACGCTTTTTTGTCGATGAGAGAAATGGGGGTTAGCCTCACTCGGTTTTGACGCGTTTCCAGGCCACGTTCGCGGCGGTTTCCTTGGCGAGACGCGCGCTGCCGCGTGGCAAAGGGTGCGCGCCGTAGCGCGCGGTCAGGTAAAGGGCCGTCAAGCGCCGCAGCGCTTCGGTATCGGATTTCGACAACTGCGACGTGCAGCTTTGCAGCCACTCGTCCGGGGTTTCCCACGCCAGTTTGGGGCGAAATTTGCGCGCCATGGCGTGCGCGGTGCGCCGGTAGATTCTGGCGATGGTGCGGCGCTCGAAATCGTCGTCCGGCTTGGTTTTCCCGCGCCACAATGAGAAGCGGCGACCGCGCGCGCATCGTAAAGCCCACAACGCGGCCAATGAGAGCGTAAGAACTGCGAGTTGGCTGTGGCGCAGGGTCAGCCAGTCGGAAGCGTCGCCGACGCTGCTCACCAGCCAGTCCCCCCAACTCTCCAGCCAGGTCGGCGCGTTGTCTCCGCGGTCGCTGGCCGGCGTGGCATCGACGACCGCCCAGCCGAAGCCTTCGACCCACACTTCCGTCCAGGCGTGCGCGTTGCCTTCGCGCAGTTGTCCGGCTTCCGGCCCTTCCCATTCGACGCCGCCAAATCCCGAAACCACGCGCGCCGGAATGCCCTGCGCGCGGCACAAAACGGTGAGAGCGCCCGCGAAATAGGTGCAGTAGCCGCGGCGCGCGCCATCGAAAAGGAAGTAATCCGTTGCGTCGCGGCCATCGGGAATCGTTGGCGGGCGCAGGGTATAGACAGCGCCCTCTTGAATCGCCAGCGCGATGCGCTGGGCTTTGGCATAGTTGCTGGCGTTGCGCGCGACGCGCCCCAGCATGGTTTTGCTCAGTTCCCGCACCCGCAGCGGCATGGTGGCCGGCAAACGCAGATTGGCGATGCGCTCGCTGCGCGAAAGTTTGACTCCGGAAGCCGCGATTCGAGCGGGACTGAGGCGCCGTGACGGCAGGCGGTTGCCAGCGATGCCGTATTCGGGAAGCGGCGGGACATCGGACAAAACCCGCACCGTTTGGCCGATTTGAACCACGCCGATGTCAATGGCGCCGTCACCACGCTGCCGAATACCTTTTTGCTGGCCGTCGGGAATCACCAGAACGCGCACCGCCGGTTGAACCGGCAAAAACCCGATGTTGGGCACCAGCGAAGTGACCTGCTGGCGCACGACCACCCGCTCTTTTCCAAACTGATGCGCGGCGTGGGGGTCGGCGCGCTCCATATCGTAACCGCTGAGGTTATCAAAACCGCCCCGGCCAAAACTGCGAAAGTAGCCCTGTCCGAAACCGCTCCCGCTGCGAAAACCGAGCCGCGGCCAGCGCCCCGCAGCCACTTCGTCGCGCGAAACGTTGACGGCTTTCTCATTGCTCTGCGTCCAACTGGCGCCGTTGTAGTTGGAAAGCGTGAACATCCGCCAGTAAGCGGGACGAACCGGAAGACGCTCATAGCCTGGCCCTTTCACCTGCCAGGCTTCGACCTGCCACAAGGGCGCGCGCGAGGGCAGGGATACGCTGCTTTTGAAATCGATCTGACGCTCCGGGCCGCTGTTGACCGACACGTCGGGAAGCGAGAGCGCCAGGTTGGTGAGGCGCGTCGCCAGCGAGGTGACGGCGGTTTCGGTCGCCGAGCGATCCGCCGGGTCGCGCGAGGCCAAAAACAGCGAAATGGCAATCGCCACGACCAGGGAAACGCCGAGGATCGTCGCCAGCGCGCGCGCGCCGAGCCGCACATCCTGGCCCTCGACGATGGAGGGCACAATCGCGCTCACATTGGCGCGCACTTCGGAGCGGTGATCGAGCGCGAACAGCGTGGCGGCCACGAAAGTCCACGCCACGAAATAAACCACGACTTCGATGCCCTTTTGAATCGGAATCAGCAGCAGCAACACCGAAAAAGACGGCACCGTGGTCAGCGTCGCGTCTTTGTCGGAAATCAGCGCAAAAGAGCGAAACGCGGCAAAAAGCAGAAAAAGCTCCATCAGGGCTTGAATCGGCTCGCCGCCGCCGAAATTGATCCAAAAATCGGGGGTGATGTTGCGACTGAGGATCGGCCCGAAAAAGTCGCCCATCGGCAAAAACACGAAATAAGCGGCGGCGCCAAACGAGAGCAGCACCGTCGCGCTGTTCAAAATCGGGCGCGGAATCGTCACGCCGGCAACGCGCAGATTGCTCAAGCGCAGCCCCAGCGAAACCGGCACGCCGGTCAGCGTCAGCGCCGTCAAAATCCAGATGAAGGTGTTGGGAAGGCTGAGTTGGGCGCCCGCGATGGCCAACAGCGTCGCCGCCGTCGCCGCCATGTAACGCAGCGCCAGTTCCCAGTTGGAATCCACAGTCCGCAACCGCGGCGCAAGATGAACCGATGGCGATATAAGCATGAAAACCGTCCAATAAAACCGTCCACTAAAACCGTCGAGCCGCGCCGCAGCCTGAGCCACTCGCTACCGCTGAGGCCTTTTTGCTGAATCTTCCGATCTTTGACTGATTCCTACCACCTGCGTTGCCGCTCGCAGCGCCGCGCGCAGCGTGGTTTCGGCGTTTTCGCCCTTGCGGGCGCCAACGCATACGACCGTCGCGCCGATTTCGCGCAGTCTCGCGGCCTGCGTCTCGAAGTTGACGCTGGAAATCGCCACGCTTTTCTCGGCCTCGGCACCGCTTTGCAGCGGAAGTTTGCCGGCGCCGAGTTTGGCGCCGCGCGTTGGGAACCGCGGATCAGCGGAGCGCAGCGCGAGCGAAGCCGAATCGATGAGAAAAACCTGCACCCGCGCGCCCCGCGTCCGCAGCGCCACCACAGCGCGCACCAAATCGCCCGAAAGCGAGGCCGACACCACGAGGACTTTGGAACTCAAACGCGAGGCGAAGCGCGGCAGCGTTTGCAGACCGGTTTCGAGAGAAATCGTGCGGCCCGCACTGGCATCCGAGAGCGCTTCGGTCAGTTGCGCGGGCAGTTCGCCGCCAATTAGGGCGCGGCTTTCCACCGCCAGCGGATTCGCGTCGAGGCGCGCGAAATCGCAGGGAATGCCGCCCGCCAGCAACCCGTGACACAGTGAGGCCGCCAGAATCAGCCCCCACTCTCCCGAATCGAAATCGCCCCCGCCCCACGTCGTTTGCGCGGCGCCGTCCCAAATCACGAGCGCGCTCGACTGCCCGGTCTGTTCCCACTCTTTGACCACCAATTCGCCCGCGCGCGCGCTCGATTTCCAATGGACATGGCGCAAATCGTCACCGGGCGCATAAGGCCGCGTGCCGCGCAGTTCCTCGCCATGCCGCGCTACCAGAGCGCGCTGATTGCCGGCCAGAAACCCGTTGCCGCCGCCCTGAAGCGAGGTTTCGCACTGGAGAATCGGCGGCCCGATGATGATTTCGCGCGCGTTTGCGGTCTCGAAGGCGAGCTTTTTCTGCATCCGAAACAGGCCCAGCACATCCGAACCGACCAACCGCGCCTCCTGCCACTGATATCTGCCGCGCCGCAAGCGCGAAAGCGGCAAAACCGACTCGATGGCGGCGCCCGACGGGATCGCTTCCAGCAAAAAACGCAGCGATTGCGCCTGGTTTTTGGCGTTCAGCACGCGGATTTCCAGCACAACATTGGTTTTATTGAGCGTTCCGGCGTTGGAGATCGCCATCGCAACCAGCGCACCGCTGTTTTCGGCTTCGCTTTCGCCCAGCGGCGCTGCGCCGCGCGAACGGGTGATTTCGAGACGGCATTCGAGGCCAACCAGCGACAAAAACGCCACGCCCAGCGAGGCCGCCAGCATCGCCATCGACAGCCAGGTCAGCGCGTAATAAAAACCCGACAGCGAGTTGACGACCGCGATCAGGTAAAAGCAAAAAGCCACGAAGCCGAGAAGTGTGGCGCGCTGGGTGAACATAAGCGGAATTTTCAGGCGGAATTGCCAAACTCAGCGCGTTTCGCGCTCGATGTCGCGTTTGACCTCGCGGGCGGCAATCGCCTGACGTTTATCGTGCTTTTGACGGCCTTTTCCCAGCCCGATTTCCAGTTTGGCCTTGCCGCGCGTGAAATAGAGCTTGAGCGGAATCAGGGTATAGCCTTTTTGCGCGCTCTGGCCGATGAGTTTGTTGATTTGGCCGCGATGCAGCAGCAATTTGCGCTTGCGCCGCGAATCGACGTTGTTGTAAGTGCCCGCTTTGTAGGGCGGAATGTAGAGGCCAACCACCCAGGCTTCGGGCAAAGCGCGCGGCCCCTTTTCGATGGTGGCATACGCCTCGGCGATCTGGGCGCCGCCTTCGCGCAGGCTTTTGACCTCGGTTCCGGTCAGGACAAGCCCGGCTTCGAGCGAGTCGGAAATCTCGTAATCGTGACGCGCGCGGCGGTTTTGCGAGATGGTTTCGTCGCCGAGCAATTTTTTCTTTTTGTCTGCCATGATGATTGCGTTTGGCGAGTTCGCTTAGAGCCTCTCCGAATAGGCGGGGCTGACGCCCTCTTCCAATCGGGTTTGGACAAGTGCAGGATTGGAAGAGGGCGTCAGCCCCGCTCTGTAATAACTCCCTTTCCGGACAGGTTCACGATGAGTGCGCTTCGAAATGAAAAACGGGACGAGACTTTCATCTCGTCCCGCCTTTCACGCCGAGTTTTCAAATCGGTTCGGGCACACCGCCCAAATCGGCGTCGAGATCGACTTCGCTCAGGCCCGCAACCGCGAGTTCGCCATCGACGGGTGGCACCAAAGCCAATCCAGCGGCTTCAAGTTCGGCTTCGGACAACTCCTCGTCTTCAAGCGTCGCGGCGGCGGCGGCTTCGGCGGCGATGCGCGCCGCGTTCTCCTGCGCGGCCAGAATCGCGGCTTTGGGTTTGATGGTCGCGGTGTTGATAATCGGCTGCGGCGTGAGGCGCTGGTCGGGGCGCGGCTCGAATTTGCGGCCCCGGCGCAGTCCCGGCAACACCATATCGATCATCGCCACCACCAGTTTCGATTCGGTTTCTTCGACTTTGCGCTGGCGTTCGAGCGCCGCCACCGCGCGTTTGTCGCCCATGCGCCCCAAACTCTCGACCACGCCGCGCCGCACGCCTTCGCGCGGGTCTTTGAGCGCTTTGATGAGCGGAATCACCGCGCTCAAATCTTCCAGATCGCCCAGAGAAAGCGCGGCGTGATAACGCACGCTCCACTCCGCATCCTTGAGCGCTTCGCAGAGCGCGGGAACGGCGGAGCGGTCGTTCAATTGCCCCAAACCTTTGGCGGCGGCGAGGCGAACCACCCAGTCGGGATCGTGCAAAGCCGTGGTGAGCGGCGCCAGACTCGCTTTGCCGCCGATGTCGGCGACCGCTTTGACGGCGGAATAGCGCACATCTTGGACGGAATCGGTGAGCAGAACCTGCAAACTTTTGGCGGCGCGCGGGTCGCCGATTTCGCCCAAAGCGAGCGCGGCGTAGCGGCGCACGCGCACATTGTCATCTTTGAGCGCCAAAATCAGCGCATTGACGGCGCCTTTGTCCTTGAGCGAACCGAGCGCTTCGGCGACCCACATTCGCACGTTGTGATTGGGATGGCGCAGCGCGACGGTCAAAGCCGGCACCGATTCGGCGCCGATATCGACGAGCGCGCCGGCGACGACTTTTCGCACGTCAATCGAGGGAGAATCGAGGCATTTGATGAGCGGATCGATGGCGCGGCCATCCCCGATGCGGCCCAGCGCTTCGGCGGTGTGGCGCACCAGATCAACGTTTTCGCCGTCCAGAATCGGCAAAAGCACTTCGGTCGCGCTTTTGGCGCGCAGTTCTCCGAGTGCGATCACGATAGATTTCTGCACATCGACGGTTTCGCGCGGCAACTGCTCGATCAAAACCGGCGCGACTTCCTGACGGCCCAATTTCCCCAAAACTTCGGCGCTCCAGCGGCGCACCGATTCTTCCGGCGAATTGATCGACTCCAAAAGCGGCGCAACCGCCGGTTCACCCAGCAAAGACAGCGCGTGAACCGCGGCGCGCTGCACGTTCAAGCTGCTGTCGGCGAGCGCCAAAACCAGCGGCGCCACGCATTTTTCGTCGCCAAGTTCGCCCAGCGCAGTTGCCGAGGCCATGCGAACCTGAAAACTGGCGCCCGATCCGAGCGCTTTGGCAAGCGGCCTGATCGCAACCGGCCCCATGCCGACGATTTCATCGATAACGGGGCGCTGTGTCGTCTCGCTTTTGCCGTCGAGTTCGGCCAAAAGTTCGCTGACGCGCGCTTCTTTGGCGGTCGGCGAGCCGCCTTTGTCGCCTTTGGTTTCGGCTGGGGCGACGGGCGTCTCGGCGCCCGTGTCGGGCGCGGTATCACTGAGGGTTTGGGGCATTATAAAAGAGGAACTCCAACGGGGAAGAGCGAAAATTGCTTCCTTATTTTAGCAAAAAACAGCTTTTCGGGCAATCCTGAAGAGTGTCCCTAAAAGGCAGCACCAAAAGCGGTAAATTACCCCGTAGAGACGTGCGAAGCGTCTTTCAATGCCTCGGCATTGAATCAAAAGAAGATTGGTGAGAAAGACGCGCTTCGCACGTCTCTACGGGTTCTCGGACGGACTCATCTACCTTTTTGAACGGCCTCTAAAGCTGCCCCTGCGCGCGCATCCATTCCACGAAATGAGTCAGTCCCACTTCGACTTTGGTTCGCGGCGCGTAGCCCAACACCGCGCGCGCTTTGGCGATGTCGGCGAAAGTTTCCAGCGGCTCGGATGGCGGACACGGCGCATCCAAAATCCGCGCTTTTTGGCCGACTAACCCTTCCAAAATCTGCACGAAACGCAGGTTCTCGACCGGCACGCCGCAACCGAGATTGAAGATTTCCCACTCTAAATTGGCATCGAGCGCCAAAATAAAACCGCTCACGATGTCGTCGATATACGTCCAGTCGCGCTTCAAATGGCCGCCGTTAAAGAGCGTGATCTCCTCGCCGCGACTGATTTTCTGGCTCCACTGCCACGGCATCATATCGGGCCGTCCCTGCGGGCCATAAACGTTGAAAAACCGCAAAACCGTGGTATTTAACCCGAACAAATGCGCGAAAGAGTGGGCGAAAAGCTCCATCGCGCGCTTCGAGGCCGGATAAGGCGCCAGCGGCATCGCGGCGGGCGCGGTTTCGGAAAACGGCACCGGTGTATCGCGTCCGTAAACCGAGCCGGTCGAGGCCAGAACGCAGCGCGGCTTCGAGGTTTGTCGCGCCGCTTCGAGCAAGTTGAGCGTGCCCTGCACGTTGACTTCGCCGTAAATCAGCGGATGTTCCACGCTGTAACGCACCGCCGCCATCGCGCCGATATGCGCCACGGCGTCGAAACTCTCGTTTTTGAACAACTCGCACACCAAAGCCGCATCGCGCAAATCGCCGCGCACCAGGCGGAAATTCGGCTCGGTTTCGAGGTCTTTCAGATGGGCGATTTTGAGATTTTCGGCGTAATAAGGCGAAAAATTATCCAGGCCGACAACCGTGTCGCCGCGCAGCAGCAAAGCTTTGGAAAGGCGCGAACCGATGAATCCGGCGGCGCCGGTGACTAAAATTTTCATGATATTAAGTGGGACAAAACGGGGCAACGCTTTTGCGCTAAGGTTTCGCCAGAAGCGTGCCTCCTCGCTTCAAACAAGGAATTCACCTAATTTATGGCAACCACAGTTAATCTTCACGGCAAACCGGTCGAACTTTCCGGCACGCCGCCCCAAATCGGCGACACCGCGCCCGCTTTCGACCTCACCGGCGGCGACATGAAATCGGTCAAACTCGCCGATTCGAGCGGCAAAATCCGCATCATTTCCATTGTGCCCTCGATAGACACCGGCGTGTGCAGTCTGCAAACCAAGCGCTTCAACCAGGAATTCGACGCCCTGCCCGACTCGATTGTCGGCTACACCATCAGCGTCGATACGCCCTTCGCGCAAAACCGCTGGTGCGCGACCGAAGGCGTGGAAAAAATGAAGCTGCTCTCCGACTACAAAGGCCAGACTTTTGGCCGCGATTATGGACTTTATCTCTCTGACATGGGAACCTTGGCGCGTTCGGTGATGATCGTCGATGCGAACGACAAAGTCGTCTATTTTCAACTGGTGCCGGACATTTCGCAGGAGCCGGATTACGCCGAAGTGCTGCAAAAAGCGCGCGAATTGGCGGCGTAGCGAATTGGCCACAAAAATTGGCCACGAAAAGGCGCAAAAAGCTCCCCGTAGAGTCACGACGTGTCGTGACTCTACGGGGAGCTTTTCAGACTGATTATAGAGCGTGTGAAGAACTCGTAGAGACGTGCGGAGTCTGCCTCTTTTCCCCTTCATTCCCTGGGGGAATGAAAGACGCGCTCCGCACGTCTCTACGGTTTTGCTCGCCGGGCAAACACGGCCCAGTTCCTAACACCTTTTAAGCTGTCGCGCGCAAATTGGCGGCGACCATGGCGCGCAATCGTTCGGGATCGAAGGGTTTGGGCAACACCGGGCGTCCGGCGCGCTGCAAAAACTCCTGCGTCGATTGGCTCATGGTGTCGCCGGTGATGAAAATGACTTTGGGCAGCAAATCGGGCCGCGTGGTCTGCAAAATCTCGAAAAAGGTCGGGCCGCCGACGGCGGGCATTCGCACATCCGACAAAATCAGGTCGTAATCGCCCGCCGTGAGCAGCGCAATCGCTTCGGCGCCGTTGAAAGCAGCCGTCGCGGTGTGGCCGTCAAAGCCCAAAATTTCCGAAATCAGCGTCACCACCGGTTCTTCGTCGTCGATGACGAGAATTTTCTTGCCCGAACCGGCTTCGGCGGGCGGCAGCGCGGGTTGTTTTTCGACCTGAGCGGTGACTTCCTCGTTTCCCGCCGCGCCGGGCAGTTCGATGATGAAGCGCGCGCCGTGTCCCAGACGGCTTTCGGCCCAGATGAGTCCTTCGTGGTTGGAAATCACCCGCAGCGCGATGCTCATGCCGAGGCCGGTGCCTTCGCCGGTGGGTTTGGTGGTGAAAAACGGGTCGAAAACGCGGCGCAGATGTTCGGACGCGATGCCGGGGCCGTTGTCCTCGATGATGATCCGCACTGCGGGCGCGCCGCTCAAGTTGGAAATTTGGGTCGAAAGCCGGATTTCGCCCGACCCGCGCCACGCCTGCACCGCTTGCACCGCGTTGTTGATGATGTTGAGAAAAACCTGCTGCAATTGCAGGTCGTCGCCCCAGATCAGCGGCGCATCGACGGCGTAATCGGTTTCGATGCGAACGTTGTCGGCGCTGAGTTGATAGCGACGCATCTCGATGGCGGCGGCGAGCGCGTCATTGACCGAAATAAACGATTTCTCCGGCGAAGAACGCCGCGCGTAAGAAAGCAAATTCTGCACGATATTCGAGGCGCGCGTGGCTTCGGAATGAATCGTGTTGACTTTGCGGCGCACCGCTTCGGGCAGATTTTTATCCAAATCGAGCAGTTCGGCGTAGCCGACGACCGTGGCAAGTGGATTATTGAGTTCGTGTGCGACGCCCGAAGTCAATTCGCCCAGCGCGGCGAGTTTTTCGCTTTGCAAAAGCTGCTCTTGCAAGCGGCGACTTTCGGTGACATCGTGTAAGACGCACAAACGGCGCGCGTTTTCGCCTTTGAGGGAGCCGTTTTGAGCGTCCAAAGGCAAATCGACTTCGATGGAAGCGCCCGCAGCGCGCAGTTCGAACGCCATTTCCACGAAAACGCGGTCGGGGCGCCCACAGCGAAACTCGGTGATGCGTGGCGAGAGGTGCGACGGGCCGATGTCGAGCGCCTGCCAGGGCCGCAAAACCGTGTATTCCGGCAAAGTCGCCCACAAAGTGTCGCGCTCCTGTCCCAAAACGGCGGGAATCGTCAGGCCCAGCATCGCCGAAAGCGCCCGATTGGCGCGCAAAATCGTGCCGCGCGCGTCGCAAACGTAAACGCCGTCGATCATGCCGTCGAGCATCGCCTGCCATTCGCGTTTGATGTGCTGCAACTGCTCGAACATCCGCGTTTTGGCCGCGACTGCCGCGATCTGTTCGCAAAGCGCCTCAATCACGGCTTTCGGCGCGCCGCCGCTCCATTGCAGGCTGAGACGGCCCAAAATCGCGCCCTCGCTTTCCAAATCCCAGTGTCTCCAGTCGCTTCCGCCGGTCTGTGCATCGGGCGGCAGGCACAATGTCGAAGCGACTTCGCCGACCTCGAACTCGTCGCGCGACAGCGTGATGGCGCCCGCGGGCGCGCCGGAAAGCTCCAGCGCGCCGCGTAGCGCCTGATTTTGCAGCTGGGAAAGCGTGGGTGCCGCGATAATGGCGAGCGTAATCCGGCTCCAGCGTGCCATGTCGAGATCAGCGGTCGGCAAAAGCGTCGCCTGGGAAGAAGAGGTAGACGGAAAGATCATGAAACAAAAACGCGGGCTAAGAACTGGTTCAGCACTTTTTTGACACGCACGGAGCGAGCGATTCCGGTTTAAAGCGGCGGCGCCAGCGCGCTCTTCTCCAAAATGCTCGCCACGATCTCCAAAAAGCGCCTCGGCTGCTCCAAATGCGGAAAAGTCAGTGCCTCTTCGACAATTTCCAGGCGCGCATCGGGCCGCAGTGCCAACCATTCCGGCGCCGAATCGAAGCCCTGCCGCAGCGCGTTGCGTCCCCAGATCAGCGTTGCCGGCGTTTCGTTTTGCGTCCAGGCCGCGCGCCAATCGCTGGTAAACGCGCCCTGCAAAACGCATTTTTGCCCCCAGTCGGCGCCCTTCTGGTGCGCCGCGACGTGCCAGAGCAAACTTTCGCGCGCGCCCATTTGCTTGTCAAAAAAGCCATGCTGGCGCGCTCGTTTCTCCAAATTGGCACGCGAGCGCGTCCAGTTAAGCGCCGCCGTGCCGATAATTGGTGCATTGAGAACACTTCCCGACAGCGCACGCTGCATCAGCGCTTCAGCACGGCTTTGACCAGACGGCGCATCCAATGCGGGCGGTGTCGGACAGGACAAAATCAAGTGCGAAATGTCGGCGCCGCCGCGCGCGGCGAGTGCCGCAATGATGCCGGTTTGTCCCGCCGCAACGATGGCGGTCGGTGCGCCGATGATATCGGTGATGAAATTGGCGACGACTTCGGCGAAATCGGTGGCGTTGAGACCTTCGCGCGTCATGTCGGAAAGGCCAAAACCGGGGAAATCGAGCGCATAAACCGTGTGTTTTTCCGCCAGCGGGCCAAAAACCGCGCGCCACTCCGCCATCGAGCGGCCCGCATCGAGTCCGTGCAGCAGTAAGACTGGCGAACCGCTGCCCGCCACCGTGTAGGCGAGGTCGCCAAAACGCGCCGGGTAACGTCCGAACTCGCCGCCCAGACGAACACTCAGCGACGGCGTGCGCGCCGCGATCAGAGCGTTCACAAGGGCAACCGCGCCAAGAGTTGCGCCCGCGAGCGTCGCGGTAGTTTTGACAACGCGGACAAAAGTCGATGAGGATGAGAAAGAGGAATTCATGAGATGAAAACAGTCTGGAAATGAAAATCCAGGCAAAAAGGTCGCCACGCTATGAGCTTCGCCGTTTTGACCAATGAACGCGAAGTTAGAGAAACTTGACGCTTGGGGAGGCGGCATCTCGTTTGCTGAATCGGTGCGAAGCCGCAAAACCAATGCTTTTGGAAGCATCTCTACCTATGAAAATTTCCTCTCAAGTCGGCCTCTGGCGTCCTTCGGGCGTCGCGGTCATCGCTTCTCTGACTCTGCCAACGCTTTTGGCCGGATGCGGTTCGCCCGCACCCCAGGCTCAGGCGCCGATGCAGCGCCCCCAACAATCCCGTCCCGCCAATGCCGGCATGACCACGCGTCAAAAAGGCACGCTTTTGGTGGGCGCCGCCGCGATGTATTTCCTGTGGCGCAAATACCAGCGCGACAACGCTGCCCAGCTGCGCCAGGCGTCGCAGAACGGCGAAATCAAGTATTATCGCTCCAAACTCGGCGGCTACATCTATTACCGCGACCCGCGCAACCCGAAGGTCGCCATCAAGATTCCCGGCACCGAACAGGGCGTGAACGGCGTGCAGCAACAGCAGGTCATGGAAAACGAAGCCAGTCAATACTCCAAATTCCAGGGCTACAACGGCGCCCAGAACGGCGAAACGCTCGACAAATACTTCCCGGTTCAATAAAACCGCTTCGATAACAGGAGACCTTCATGAATCCACTCAATATGCTTTTTGGCCAGCTCGCCAACTCGGTTCAGCAGCACTCATCGCCCGACACGCCCGGCCCGGCCTATGACGCCAATCCCATTCTGGGCGCGCTTTCCGGCATTTTCGGCCAGCACGCCCAGCAAACCGGCCAGCAGTTCGACGGCTACAATCCCAACGCGCAATACGAAAATAACGGCCCCAACATCGGTGGTATGCTCGGCGGCCTCTTCGGTGGCGGCAATCAGAACCAGTCCTTTGGCGGCGGCGTGCAATCCTCGGATGCCGATCCCTACGGCGATCCCGAAGCGCAGGGCGGTGCCAGCTACGGCAACGTGCAGTCCTCAGACGCCGATCCGTATGGCGACCCCGAAGCGCAACGCTAAATCAGGGGATGAAACGGCCCGCAGAGAAATCTGCGGGCCGTTTTGTATCAGCAGGAGACAACGGATGACCGGAGAGGGAACCGGTCATTTATCGCGCGACTTTTCACTCCCCGATATTCACAATCGCCTTCACGCACGTTTCGCGGTTCTCCAAAACATACTCGAACGCCTCCGGCACTTCACTCAGTTCGAACCGCCTGGAAATCAGCAGCTTGACATCGACTTTTCCGCTTGCAATCAGATCGACACCGGTTGGAAAGGTGTTGTTATAGCGAAAAATCGGCTTTAAAGTGATTTCTCGCACGATCAAATCGTTGATATTCACGCTCGCGGTGTCGCCGACCGGCATTCCGATCAAAACCACCGTGGCGCCCGCGCGCACCGCACCAATCGAGGCCGCAAGTGCGCTTGGATGCCCCGCGCACTCAATCCCTACATCCGCGCCGCGCCCTTCGGTCAGTTCGTGCGCGGCACTTTTGAGTTCCTCGGCATCGCCGCGCACGACTTGGGTCGCGCCGAGCTGCTTGGCCACCTCCAAGCGCGATTCGACCCGATCCGAAATTACCACGTTCGTCGCGCCCGCCGCCTGACACGCCAGCAAATTCATCAATCCAATCGGCCCGGCGCCGGTGATGACAACCGTATCGCCCATCACCACCGGCGCCACGCGCGCCGCATAAATGCCCGTCGAAAGCGGCTCGATCATCGCGCCTTCTTCCAAACTGACACCATCCGGCAATTTGAAGCAAAAATCCGCTTTGTGATTCACCAAACCGCAAAAACTGCCATTATCCGGCGGCGTAGCGAAGAAAAAGATGTCCGGGCACAGGTTATATTGCCCGCGCTTCATATAAAAATGCGACAGCGCGTTCGACAAACGCGGCACGCCCGGCTCAATCGCCACGCGGTCGCCATTTTGAAGATGCGAAACGCCTTCGCCCACCGCGACCACGGTTCCGGCGCATTCGTGGCCCAGCGTCATCGGCGATTCGACGATGAAATTGCCGATGCGCCCGTGTTCATAATAATGGACATCCGAGCCGCAAATCCCGACTTTCCCGATGCGAATCTGCACTTCGCCGCGCGCGGGCGCGTCCGGAACCGGAATCTGGTCGATTCGCAAATCTTTGATGCCGTGCAAAACGGCGGCGGGCATGGTTTTGGTCATAGACTTCAGTTTAGACAGCGAATAAATTCGCCGCAAAACGACGAAGTCCACCTGCGCGGACTGATGCCTCAACCTGCGAAGGAAGGTTTCGCTCTTTTTTGCGGCGAATTTATTCGCTGTCTAAACTGCGCCCGCTTTGTCCACTCTTTTTTATGATCCGGCGCAACCCGGCGTCGCGCGCGAAACTTTGACCGCGCTGGGCGCCTCGCCCAACAAAACGCTGTCGCAAAACTTTCTGGTTGACGCCGAAATCATCGAAAACACCGTCCGCGCCGCGCAAATCCAAAAAAGCGACACGGTGTTGGAAATCGGCCCCGGTTTGGGCGCGCTCACCGTGCGACTTTTGCGCGATGGCGGCCAAATCGTCAGCATCGAAAAAGACCGCGCTTTCGCCGCGTTTTTGCGAAACAAACTGCGCGGCCCACAATTTTCCCTGGTCGAAGGCGACGCGCTCGATGTCGATTGGCGCGATTTGAAACTGCCCGAAACCCAGGTCAAACTCGTCGCCAACCTGCCGTTTTCGATCTCCAAACCGATGCTGCGCCGCATCATGGAAGAGTGGCGCCCGCATTTATCGAGCGCGACGGTTTTGCTGCAACGTGAAGTCGCCGACCGCCTGATTTCCCAACCCGGCACGCGCGAATACGGCCCGCTGACCATTATGTCCGCGCTTTATGCCCGCGTTTCGCGCGCCTTCGACGTGCCGCCCGAAGCGTTTTTGCCGCCGCCCAACGTGGTTTCGAGCGTGGTTCACATCGAATTGTTGGACGCGCCGACTTTGGCGCTCAAAAACGAGAAATTCTTCTGGCAAGTGGTGCGCGCCGCGTTCTCGCAGCGCCGCAAAACGCTGGGCAACACCATGAAAATGGTCGCGCCGCGCGAAATCACATCGCCCGCCTTCGAAAAACTGAATATCGACCCGATGCGGCGCGGCGAAACTCTCTCGCTGCTCGAATTCAGCGATTTGAGCGAGGCGTTGGAGACAAAATGAACCCGATTACGCTTGATTTTCCCGACCAATTCGAAACGGAGCGACTGCTGATTCGCGCGCCGCGCATCGGCGATGGCGCGATTTTGAACCGTGCGATTCGTGAATCGATGGAAGAACTGCGGGTTTGGATGCCGTGGGCGCAGAGCGAGCAGTCGCTCGAAGAATCCGAAGCCAACATTCGTCAGGCCGTTGCCAACTGGGTGACGCGCACCGATTTGCGCTTGCTGATTTTCAACAAAAACGGCGAAATGGTCGGCAGCAGCGGCTTGCACCGCATCGATTGGAAAGTGCCAAAGTTCGAAATCGGCTATTGGGGCCATTCGGCGTTTGGTGGACGCGGTTTGATGACCGAAGCGGTGCGCGGCATCGCAGATTTTGCTTTTGAAATTTTGGCAGCGCAGCGCGTTGAAATCCAATGCGACGAGCAAAATATAAAGTCGGCGGCGCTCGCCCGGCGCGCGGGTTTCGTTCATGAAGCGACCTTGCGAAATTACGCGCGCCGCGCCGAAGAGCTTTATAACATGATGTTTTTCGCGCGCATCCGCGAGGAAAACCGATGAAATTCCAGCTCCAAAGCGCCGCCAAAGTGAATCTCAGCCTCGATATTTTGGGCCAACGCGCCGACGGCTATCACGAACTCGCCTCAATCGTTCACACCGTTGGAATCTGGGACGAAATCGAACTCGAATTGAATCGAAACGGCGCGATTTCTTTCAGTTGCAATCGGCCCGAACTCGCGGGCGACGATAATTTATGCGTTCGCGCGGTTGGGAAATGGAATGAAGCAACCGGCGACGCGTTTGGCGCTAAAATTCATCTCGAAAAGCGGATTCCCACTGGCGCCGGACTCGGCGGAGGGTCGGGAAATGCCGCCGCGATGTTGCTCGCGCTCAATCAGGCGGCAAAAACTCCGCTTTCAGAGCAGAAATTAAGCGAAGTTGCCGCGAAATTGGGCGCCGACGTGCCGCTTTTTCTGCGCGGCGGCGCGACCTTGATGGAAGGCATCGGCGACCGTTTGACGCCGCTATCGCCGCTTTCAGGCTGGGTTTTGGTGGTCAAACCGGATGTTTCTTTTGCCACGCGTGCGATATACCGGAGTTGGGATCATGGCGAGTTCGAATCTCAAAAAGACACGCCGCTCCTGCTGGAAATTTGGAAAAGCGCTGATTTAGAAGCGATTGCAAAGCTCACCGGCAACGATTTGGAGCGCGCCGCCGCGCAGATTTCGGTTTTGCCCGCTCAACTCGTCTCTGTTTTGAAAAACTGCGGAGCAATTGGCGCGCAAATGAGCGGCAGTGGTTCGGCGTGTTTCGGGCTTTTCGAAAGCGAAAGCGCCGCGCGACAAGCCAAAACGAAATTGCGTGCTGAGTTGGCGAAACTTGTGCGTCTCCTCAACGCACAAGTTTTCGTCGCGCCGTTTTGCGATTCCGGCGTCGAGATTGCGCGCTTGTGAGTTGCAAACCTGCTCGTCTCTATCGATCTTTTATGAACGATTTCAGCTCCTACGCCGTGATTTCCACGCTGCTGTGCTTTCTACTCAGCGTGGGCGCCTCGTTCATCGCCATTAATCTGTATTCGCTGCTGCGAACCGGAGAATTCGGCGCGTCGTGGCGCGTTCTCATCATCGCCTCGGTGCTGTTTTCTCTCGGTCAGGCCGTCAAACTCGCGGAAATGCTGGGCGTTCCTTACGCTCAGGAAATGCGGCTTTCCTCCATCGTTGACTTGATTTTCGTCCTGGCTCTGGCCTACGCTTTTCATTTGCAGCGCCAGGTGTTTTCCGAAGCGCGCCACACCTTGCGCGATGAGGAAGAAGCCGAAGCCGAAGAGGACGCGGTGGTTTCGGTTTACGAGGCATGAAAGTCGAATGCGCCGCGATTTTAGCGGGCGGCCAATCCTCGCGGATGGGAACCGAAAAAGCGCTGCTTCCCATTGATAATCAGCCCTTGATCGCGCGTATCGCCCAGATTTTGCAGCCGATTTTCGCCGCCGTCTGCGTTGTCACCAACCAAAGCGAAATCGCGGTTGCAGCGGAACTGCCCGCGATTTCCGACCGATTCGAGAATCGCGGCCCGCTCGGAGGCATTCACGCCGCGCTTTCGCATTTTCAGGCACCCACTTTTGTCGTCGCGTGCGATATGCCGTTTCTCAACTCCCCATTCATCGAATTTCTGGCGGAAAATTTCGAAGGAGACGCGCTCGTGCCGCTTGGCGAAGGCGGTTTCGAGCCGCTTCACGCGATTTATAATTCCAGTTGCACGCCGATTTTCGAGAATTATCTGCAAAGCGAGGGAAAAATGCCGCCGTTTCGCCGCGTTTTGGCCGAGATCGACGCGCGCTTCGTGCCACTCGAAATCGCGCGCTCCTTCGACCCGACTTTGAAGTGTTTTACCAATTGGAACACGCCCGAAGACACACGCGAAACCCCAAAGCGGCCCGAAACGTGATAAGTTTCCTTGCAGCCATCGTCCTCAGACCGCGTTTCAAAGGTGTTTTCAAGCGAAAATAAAGGGAAACCGCGCGATGAGAAATCCCGCGATGGCGCGTGCCAGCCTGAACTTCGCTTCAAGCCACGAAAGGAACACGCTTTGTCAGTCTCAACATCCACGCTCGAACCCCCGGTTCAAAACGGCCACATCAGCAATGGCCAACCCAAAAAAGCCTCGCGTTTAAAAGGCTTGCAGTGCCGTGAATGCGGCCAAACCTATGAGATCGCGCCCAAACACGTTTGCGAAATGTGTTTCGGGCCGCTCGAAGTCCAATACGACTACGACGTGATCGCCGGCCAGATCTCGCGCGAAAAAATCGAACGCGGGCCGCGCTCCATCTGGCGCTACCAGGATTTATTGCCCGTCGAAGGCACGCCGCAGGTCGATTTAGGCGCCGGTTTTACTCCGCTCATCAAGTGCAACAACCTGGCGAAAAAACTCGGCATCGACTCGCTTTACATCAAAAACGACACCGCCAATCCGACGTGGAGCTTCAAAGATCGCGTCGTTTCCACGGCTTTAAGTCGCGCCGTCGAATTCGGTTTCGATACCGCGGCGTGCGCTTCGACCGGCAATCTCGCCAACTCGGTCGCGGCTCACGCGGCGCGCGCGGGCATGAAATGCTACGTTTTCATTCCCGCTGACCTGGAAATCGGCAAGATTCTCGGCTCGTTGATTTACAAGCCAAATTTGTTCGCGGTGCAGGGCAATTACGACGAAGTCAACCGTTTGTGCGCCGAAGTCGCCGACCGCACCGATTGGGCGTTCGTCAACGTCAACGTGCGCCCGTTTTATTCGGAAGGCTCCAAAACTTTGGCCTATGAAGTCGCTGAGCAACTCGGTTGGAAAGCGCCGGATCACGTCGTGATTCCGATTGCGTCGGGTTCGATGCTCACCAAAATCCACAAGGGTTTCAACGAATTGATGAAGCTGGGCCTCATCGAGCAGCGCGATTTCCGCGTTTCGGGCGCCCAGGCGACAGGCTGTTCGCCGGTCGCGCAGGCGTTCGCTGATGGCCACGATTTCGTCAAACCCGTCAAACCCAACACCATCGCCAAAAGTCTGGCGATTGGCAACCCCGCCGATGGCCCGTATGCGCTCGACACCATGCGTTCGACCGGTGGCAACGCTGCGATGGTTTCCGATGAAGAAATCGTCGAAGGCATCCAACTTTTGGCCGAAACCGAGGGCATTTTCACCGAAACGGCGGGCGGCGTGACCATCGCCGTCTTGAAAAAACTCGCCGCGGCTGGCAAAGTCAAGCGCGACGAAACCACCGTCGCTTATATCACCGGAATCGGTCTTAAAACGCCCGAAGCCATCGCCGATCATGTCGGTGCGCCGCTGCAAATCCTGCCCAATCTCGGTTCGTTCGAATCGGCGCTGGGCCGCAAATTGTAACTCATTCCAAGGAAAATTATGTCTGTTTTAGTTCGCATCCCTACCCCATTGCAAAAACTCGTCGGCGACAAAGCCGAGGTCAACGTCGATGCTTCGACTTTGCGTGAAGCCGTCGCTCAACTCGCCGCGCAAAACGAAGATTTCAAGACGCGTATGCTCGACGACAGCGGGGAATTGCGCCGTTTCGTCAACGTTTACGTCAACGAAGAAGACGTGCGTTTTCTGCAAAAACTCGACACGCCGCTCAAAGACGGCGACGAAGTTTCGATTGTGCCCGCCATCGCGGGCGGTAGCGCCGTTGCCGTGCAAAGCTCGGTTTTAGTGCGCGTGCCCGGTGTGATGCGTGATTTGGTCGGCGGGCAACCAGAAATTCGAGTCAACGCCAACTCAGTGCGCGAACTACTTGCAAAATTTAGCGCAGAGAACGTAAATTTTGCGACTCGCGTGATGAGTAAATCTGGTGAGATCAACCGGCAAATTCTGGTTCACGTCAACGGTGAAGATGTGCGTTTTTTGCAGAAACTCGACACGCCGCTCAATGATGGCGACGAAGTTTCTATTGTGATGATGATCGCCGGAGGTTGACCAAATATGCGAGATCGTTTACGCCTCACTTTTGAAAAAGACAAAGTCGCCGAACCCGCGGTTTGCCAGATGGCCAAGCGGTTCGATGTCGTGTTTTCGATTCGCCGCGCCAACATCGAAACCGATGCGGGTTGGATGGATCTGGAACTGCAAGGCGAAGAGGCCGAAATCGAGCGCGCCATCGAGTGGCTGGAAAATCTCGGCGTGCGCGTCACGCCCGCTGGCGGCGACGTGATGGTCGGCTGATCTTTGATTGGGACAGCGAATAAATTCGCCGCAAAGAAGAGCAAAACCTGCCTTCGCAGGTTGTCAACCTCACAGATTTCTGGAAACCTGGCACTTTCCTAACCTGCGAAGGCAGGTTTTGCTCTTCTTTGCGGCGAATTTATTCGCTGTCCCAACATGACTTTCGGGCGCCAGACTTTAGATTTCGACGGCGAAGAGGTTCACGGCGAAACGCCTTTTGCAGTTCTCGAATCGCGCGGCGAAACGGGTTTTTGGCAAGACTTACGCGCGCGGTTGCGCGCAGCGAAGCAAAAATATCCCGACGGCGCTGCCATCGGCTTCGTCGGTTATGAAGCCACGCGTTCGCTCGATCCGCGCGCTTTTCCCATTTCTCGTCCCGACGATTTGGCTTTGCCGCTCGCGCGTTTGGTGTTCTACAAACGCTTGATTCGGCAAAAAAAACCGGCGCGAGACTTGTCAAAACCGCTCGCCTTGCGCCCGCTTCCCGATTGGCCCGCTGCACGCCGATTTTATGAAAACGGCGTCGAAACCATCCGCGAATTCATCGCGGCGGGCGATATTTATCAGGCGAATCTCACGCGCCGTTTTTCGCTCGAAACACCCTTTTCTGCGGCGCAAATTTACGCGCGTTTGCAAACTTTGGGCGTTGCGCCACGCGCGGCTTTGCTGGAATGGCCGGATTTTTCGCTGATTTCCAACTCGCCGGAGACCTTTTTGACGCTAAAAAATGGCGTTTTGGAAGCCAAACCCATCAAAGGCACGATGCGGCGCGGCCAGACACCCGCGGAAGATGAAGATTTGCGCCGCGAACTCGAAAACAGCGCCAAAAATCGCGCCGAAAACGTGATGATCGTCGATCTGATGCGAAACGATCTGGGCCGCGTCTGCGAATTTGGCAGCGTCTGCGTCCCAAAACTCTTCGACATCGAGCCTTATCCGACGCTCCATCACGGCGTTTCAACGGTGCGCGGTCAACTGCGCGGCGATTGCGACGCGCTCGATGCTTTTCTGGCCGCATTTCCGTGCGGCAGCATCACCGGCGCGCCAAAAATTCGCGCGATGCAAATTTTGAACGTTCTCGAACCCGCCCCGCGCGGCGCGGCGATGGGCGCCATCGGTTATTTCGGTTTTGGCGGCGATATGGAGTGGAATGTGGCGATTCGCACCGCGACTCTGATGGGAAATCGCGCTCATTTCCACGTCGGCGGCGGCATCGTCGCCGATTCCGATCCCGCCGACGAATATGAGGAAATGCGCCTCAAAGCGCGCGCGCTTTATTCGGCGCTCACTTGTTGAAAATTTGGCTGTGAGCCACCATGCGCCGCGTTGGAATCCTGTAGAGAGGTGCGGAGCGCGTCTTCTTTCCAACAACACTTGGCATCGTTTTACTGCAAAGACGCGCTCCGCACGTCTCTACGCCGATTTTAACGCGTCGCTAAAAATTCCCAAACGTCGTCGAGCGTGGGAAGCGCCGGAATCGCGCCCGCTTTCTGAGTGGCCAGCGCACCACAAGCATTGGCAAAGCGAAGGACTTTCCGCAATTTTTCCGTCTGTAACACCGCTTCTAACCCGTTTTCGAGCAGTTGAGAGAGCATTCCAGCGACAAAGGCATCGCCTGCGCCGAGCGTGTCGATGGCTTGCATCTCGAAACCGGGAATCGAGTCGCTTCCACCTTCGAAATTGAAAGAGGCGCCTTCGCCCCCGCGCGTAATAACCACCAGCTTTGGCCCCGCGGCACGGATTTTGGCGGCGCCTTGCTCGAAATCGGGCGTTCCGGTCACGAATTCCCACTCTTCATCGGCGACTTTGACGACTTCGCACAGCGGCATCATTTGCCAAATCAAATCGCGCGCGAGGTCGAAATCATTCCACAGCGACGGGCGCCAATTGGGATCGAAAGAAATCAAAGCGCCCGATTCGCGCGCCAAACGAGCCGCCTCGAATTGCGCGCTGCGGCACGGCTCCAAACTCAGCGACACGCTGCCGCAATGAAAAAGGCGCGCATTTTGAAAAGTTTCCGCTTGAAGTTGGGCCATCGAAAACTGCGCGTCCGCGCCGGGATTGCGATAAAAACAGATGTCTTTTTTGCCATCGCGCCGCGTCGCCACAAACGCAATTGTGGTGCGGGCGTCAGTCGAAACCGCGAGTTGCGAGACATCGACACCTTCGCGCGCCACCAAATCGCGCAGCCACAGGCCAAACGGATCATCGCCGACTTGACCAATAAAACTCGCCGGGATCCCCAATCGCTGCAACCCGACCGCGACGTTGGCAGGCGCTCCGCCCGGCGCTTTGAGAAAAGAAAGCGCCTCGCTCAAGCTGGCATCAGGCGCGGCAGAGACCATATCGACCAACAACTCGCCAAAACAAATGGAATTCACCAGATGATTTTAGTGCGATTTCATGGAGGTCGCTCCCATTGGTCTCTGGCGTGGTAGCTGCGGTCTCCGCGCCGCGCAAAAGCTCCCGTCCATGTCACACCGTTCGGATCCATGGCCAAAATGCGGCGCGGAGGCCGCAGCGACCGCGTCAATCGCAACCGCGATAAAACACAGCGTGTTTCGCTGCCTTGGCTCACGCCAATTCCTCAGCTTCCTTTTTTTAACATAAATCAAATTATCAGACTAAAAAATTTCGGGCGATAAATCAGCGGATTCATGAGCCGCTTTAGCGCCCTATCGCTTCGGTTAATGTATGTAGATCAATTTTTTATCTGACTTTTTTTAAGAATTTTGTTTATGTAAAACAATAATTTTAATTCTTAAATTTTTTAACTCATTATTTGTTTTGTCTTTGGTGACAACTTCCAATTTTTCGAATTCCTGCCAGGAGATTAGAAGCGCCTTCCGACAACAAAAAACCCGATGCGTCAAACGCATCGGGCGGGAAAAACGGCAGCAATTTCGATTTTACAGACGACGATTTACCATGCTGATTAACGGACTTGTGCGCCGGGGGCGATTTCAGATCCGGTCGTGACCAGCGTCAAAATATCTTCGTCATTGGAAGCAGCCAAGAGCATGCCCTGCGATTCATAGCCGCGCATCACGCGGGGAGCGAGATTGGCGACAATAACCACGGTGCGGCCAATCATTTCCTCGGCGCTAAAATGTTGGGCAATGCCCGCCAAAATCTGGCGGGTCTCGCTGCCGAGATCGACTTGCAAGCGCAGCAATTTATCGGCTTTGGGCACGCGCTCGGCTTCGGTGACTTTGCCGGTTTTAAGCTGGATTTTGGCGAAATCGTCGATGGAAATGAAGGAAGTCGCAGGAGTAGCTTCGATTGTCGGTGCGGTTATTTCAGTGGAAATAGCGGGAGAAATTGGGACGGCCCCACCGGGCGCTTCAGGATTGGAAATGGGATGGAGAGAATTCATGCGATGGGTTAGGTTTGGTGGTTTTGGCTGCGAGACAACGCTTTGTGAGTGGGCGCCTTGTGAGTTTGCGTCATTCTTCAATTTGGCGAGGTCGGCGCGCGGAAAAAGCGGTTGGGCTGGCTCGATGTGATGTCCTGCTTCAAAAGGCAGAAGTGCATCGCTCCAAGCCATTGGGATTGTGCGGCCCAGCAGTTTCCAGATCTGAGCGCTGGCAGTCGGCATCGTTGACGCCGTCGTGACAGCGGCGAACTGACACGCGGCCAAAAGTTCGTGGAGCAGATCAGCGATAGACTCGATTCCGCTTTCTTTGACTTTAGCCCAGGGTTTTTCGTCTTCGATGAGCTTATTGGCCTGGCCGATCACGTCCCAAATCGTATTCAAAGCGTTGCTGAAATCGAGCCGTGCATAAGCCGCTTCGACTTCACTTAATCTGGAAGTCAGGGTCGATTTTAGACCCAAATCGCGGCTTTGCAGAGTGGGAACCGCGCCTTCGCAGTATTTGTGAATCATCACGAGGGTGCGTTGCAGCAGATTTCCCAGTCCATTAGCCAGATCCGAATTGTAGCGCGCCAAACAGCCTTGCGGGGAAAAATCGCCATCCGAGCCAAAGGTCACTTCGCGCAAACAATAATAACGCAGCGCATCGACGGCGATGCCGAAATCGGCGCCCGAAAGCGCGGCGATCTGCTCGCTAAAAGCAATCGGCTCGATGATGGTTTCCGGGTCGCGTTTGGAGATTTTGCGCCCGTTCACTGTCCAAAAACCGTGAGCGAATAGCTCGAGCGGCATCGTCAAATCGAGCGCCGAGAGCAAAGCCGGCCACATCGTCGCGTGAAACCGCGTGAAAATGTCCTTGCTCATCAATTGCAAGTCAGGCGGCCAGATTTCGGTGAATTCGCGCGCTTTATCCGCGTTTTCGCTCAAATAACCGGGTGCCGTCGCATAATTGAGCAGCGCATCGGGAAACCATACGTAAACCACGCGGTTTTGATGTTCTGGAATGCCGTCGGGGAGCGGAATTCCCCATTCCTGCACGCGGGAAATCGAGGTGTCGCGCAGTCCGCTTTCGATATAGCGCAGCGTTTCATTGCGCCGCGTTTCGGGCCGCAAAACTTCGGGATGAGCGGCGTAATAGGCTAAAAGTTCATCGCCAAAGCGGGATAACTTGAAAAAATGACCGACTTCTTCGACCCATTCGAGCGGCGCTTTGCTCTGATCTTCGCTGGGATTTTGGATGTAATGCGCGCCGTCCTGCTCGAAGGTGTCTTCCTCGCGGAAAAACGTCTCGTCGGGCACCGAATACCAGCCGGAATAAGTTCCCAGTTCCAAATGTCCGTCGTCCCACAACTTTTGCACCACTCGCTGCACCGGAGCGCGATGACGCGCTTCCGTGGTGCGAATGAATTCGTCGTAAGAGATGCCGAGCTTGTCCCAAACTTCCCGAAATTTGAGCGCGAGTTCGTCGCAAAATTCGAGCGGGTCACGGCCCATTTCCTGCGCCGCGCGCGCGACTTTGAGCGCGTTTTCGTCGGTTCCGGTCAGAAAATAGACCTTTCTGCCGCGCAACCGCTCGAAGCGCGCGCGCGCATCCGCCGCGATCTGGGTGTAAGCGTGACCGACGGTTGGCACCGAGTTGATGTAATAAATCGGCGTGGTGATGAAAAACGGTTTCTCGTGCATTTCTGGTGATTTGTGATAGGCGACGACGAGTGCGGGGCGACTGAAGTCACAGTTAGCGGGCACCCGGCACGAAGTGCCCGCTAACTGCGACTTCAGTCGCCACAACCAAGTCATAAACCCTGTTTCTAGACTCCCACCCCAATTTTTTTGGCAATCGCCACGCCCTTGCCGCAGCTTCCGCCGTTGGAAACCGAACTTTTGCAGCCCTTGGGCATTCCGCGCTCTTCGCGCAAGGAACGCAAAGTCTCGCCCGCGACTTCGATGTGGCGCCCGTCGCCGAGCCGCACGTTGCAAATCTCGGTGAACACGTTGACATCGACGACGATGCCCGGCCCTTCGGGAGAATCGACGGGCGAGCCGTTTTTGGGAAGCCGCAAATTGGCGTCGCGGTAAAAGTCGATTTCATAGCGCAAACAGCACATCAAGCGGCCACAGGCGCCGGAAATCTTGCTCGGCGTGAGCGAAAGTCGCTGTTCCTTGGCGAGTTTGAGGTTGACACCGGGCGTTTCGGTCAAAAAAGTCGAGCAGCACAGCGACTGGCCGCACGGCCCGCAGCCGCCCAGCACTTTGGCCGCTTCGCGCGGCCCGACGTGCTGCAAATGCAGCCGAATCGAGAGTTTTCCGGCCAAATCGCGCAATAATTCGCGGAAATCGACGCGCTCTTCGCTTTCATAAAACACGAAAAGTTTGGAGCGGTCGAACATCGCCTCGCATTTGACCGCCTTCATTTCCAGCCCAAATTCGCGGATGCGCGCGCGCGCGACCGCGAGCGCTTCGATTTCCCACTCGCGGTTTTCGAGGTCGCGCGCGATGTCGTCGGGCGAGGCGAGGCGCGCGACCGAGCGCAGCGGCGGGATGATTTTGTCGTTGGGCACCTCGCGCGGGCGGAATTTTACCTTTCCAAGTTCCAAACCCCGCGCGGTTTCGGCTAAAATCGCCGTTCCGACGCCGAGTTCGAAATCTCCCGCTTCGATGTAATAACTTTTGACCGGTTCACGAAAAACGCAAGTAGCAACCCAGGGCATAATGTTCCTTTCAAGCTAAAGAGTATAAAGAGTATAGCGATGGGTTTAAAAACGCTCTGAGAGTCTGCATTCAAATGGAGTTATTGACGCGTTTTGTCATTCTGAGGGGAGCGGTGCGACCCGAAGAATCTCCAGTTACAGCCGCGTTTTCCTCGCGCGAGTCGGGATTCTTCGGGTCGCACCGCTCCCCTCAGAATGACAAAACCTGAAAATGAAATCAATAACTGTGTTTGAGCATGGACTCTGGAATCAGCGAATTGATTCGCTTAACTCAATTCGATTTCATACCACAGCGTGCGCCAGACCGGGGAGACCGAGAATTTGAGCGCCCCGTTTTGCAGCCTCGAATCGAGCTGGCCGCGCCTTTGACCGCGTTCATCGAGCGCCCAAACCTTGGCGGTCTGGGCGCCGGAGAGAATTTTTACGACGGAGGTGATGCCCGCGACGTAGCTGGGGCCGCGTCCCCACTCTTCGCCGACCGACGAGCGGTCGCTGTTCCATCTCATGCCCACGTTTTCGGCTTTGCCGGCGAGCGTCAAGAGCAAGCGTTTGGCGCTCGCAACCGGTTTCTGATCGAGGCTGACCAGGCCAATCGTCGCCCAATTCGAGGACGGCGCGACCCAGAACTGCGCCTCGCCAAGCCGAACCGTGCGCGCGCCGACGAATCCGGCCACGATTTTGGCGCGCGGCGCGTTCAAACTCCAGCTTCCCAGCGTCCCGTCCCACTTCATTTCCCCGCTTTCGCTGCTGAAAACGTTGCTGGTCGCATCGGTGGCCAGCGTTGGCGAGGCGAAAAGTCCGGGGTTTTGCGAGTTCCCGGCGTGTCCGTTGAGTCCGACGCCCAGCGGCGCGCCGCTGCCATTCCAGGTTTTGAGAAAAGGCGATAGCGCGGGCGGCCCGGACGCGTTGGCGACTTCGGCATATGCGACATCGGGCGGGATATTGAGCGTGATTTCGTCGCTCGCGGGCGCGACATCGCCGATTTCGGGCGCGCCCGAATCCGCACTCAGCGCGTCGTTAGGGCGCCGGAAAATCAGCGCCGCCATCGGCGCGGTCGCCATTTTGACGGGCTGGGTGTCGATGGAAAAGAAGTTTTCGAATTTGTCGCGCTCGAAACTTCCCGCCGAGTGATAATCGAAAATCCACGCGCCCGCGACGTTTTGATAGGCCGCGAACGCCGCCAGCATCGGCAAAGATTCGGCGCCGAAATCGTTGGGCTGCCCAGAGTTGAATTCGGAAATCGTCATCGGTTTGCCCGGCACGCGCAGCATCGCAATCGCCGCCAGCGGGTCGCCCAGCGGGTTCGCGGCCATCGACTGGTTTTCGACGCGCCAGTTGCCACCCGCCCAGCCGGTGCCGCCGAAATCGGGATGTTTCCAGTAAACGTGGGTATCGATGGCGTCGCTCAAACGCTCGCGCGCCACGCCGCCCCAGCCGCCAAATTGCGCCTGGGTGTGCCAGATCGGGACGCGCACGCCGAGTTCCAAAATCAAAAAGCGGCGCATCGCGCTCACGTTTTTGGCTTCGAGTTCGCCCAAAAACCGCGCGAAATCGCGGCGCACCGCGAAAATCGGCTCCGTTTTGGCATCCGGCAACGGGGCGCCGCCGGACAGAAAATAGGTCGCGGGCGCGCCGATTCTGCCGCCGCTTTGCAACTTGAAACCGCCGAACTGCACGCCGCCCGCCGCGCTGCCCAGATTGAGCGCGAGGCGAAGGTGCCCCGCATCGGCGCCGCTGGCGCGAATTGTGAAAGAAAAGCGCTGCCAGTCGTTGGAAAGCGTCGCCAGACCGGTATAACCGAGCCATTTGAACGGCTTTTCGTCCTGCCACAAATTGACACCGATGCTGCGCGTTTTGTCGGCGCGGCCCCAAAAAGTGAGCGTGTAAGGCTTGCCGTCTTCGAGTGTCAAAGCGTCGCGCACCAACTGAAACGCCCACGAAACGCTTCCGGCGCGGCTCAAATTGAGCGAAAGTCCCGGCTGCACGAAACCGTCGATGGCGGGGCCGCCCAGATCGTCGCGCACCACGCTGCCCGCCGCGCCGCCGGCGAGATTGAGCTGCCATTTGCCCAGGCCCGCCACGGTTTCAGGCGAGGCGCCCGGCACCGTCGCAGGCGCTTCGAGCGGCTGATTGCCAGGCAGCTGCGCTTCCACTTCGTCGTTTTGCCCCAAAATCAGCGGTGAACTGGGATCGAAACGCGGCATTTGCGCGGGCGCCAGAACCGATGGAGTCGCGGGCGCGGCGAGCAGATCGGGGCCGGAAATTGGCATATCGATCTCGTTCCAGGCGCGGCGCAGCGCGGCGTCGGAGCCGTATTTCTGGCGCAGCCACGCGTTCCAGCCGCCGCGTAAAGTCTCGGCCAAAGTGGACGGCAGTTTGTTCAAACTGCCGTCCAAATAGAGCGACAAAATGCTGCTTTCGTTATCGACTTCCAGCGCGCAGACGCCGGGTTCGTCCTTGTAGGCGCGGCTCGTATAAGGATTGACGTGGGTCAAAAGCAGTTTGGCAAACGCGCGGTTGGGCGCTGCGACGCGCTCGTCAAACGCGGCGACGCCCTTGTCTTTGTCGGGCAAACTCGCCGCGCCGGGCAACTCCTCTTCGGTCAATTTGCGCGCGACGTGCAGGTTCAAATCGAGGTAAATCCCGCGCTTGATGAGTTCGGACGCGAAAAAGTCGAGTTTGTCGAGCTGCGCGGCGTCGAATTCGCGCGGAATTTTGACGCGCTGCGTGCCCGGCGCCGCCGCTTTCCAGATGCCGCGCGGCGCGACGCCGTTGTCGAAATGGTGAAAACGCACCGAATTGAAGCCGAATTTGGCGAGCCGTCCCGCGATGCGCGGCGCCAGAGTTTTGTCGGGAAACACGCCCTCGAAGTTGAGATTAACGCCCCAGAAACGAATTTTGCGCCCGGCGCCATCGACGAAATTTTCGCCCGACGCGCGCACGAAACCGCGCGCGCCCGCCGGTTTTTCGTTCAAAGACGACAAATCGAAGGCGTTGGGCGCATCATCGAGCGGCGGCAAGGCGAAAGGAAACATCCCCTGCGCCGCGAGCGAAGCGGAAGTGGACAGGAGCGGCGCATTTTGAGCGTGCGCGGTCGCGGCAAGGCCCAAAAGCGCGCCGAAAAAGAGCAAATGGCGCATGAAAAACGGAAGGTCGGAGAATGAGGCTCGCTTCGGACGGAAAAAACCGCGGCGATTTCCCTTTTTTTATGGGGTGGAGTTTGCACGCGGCGGCGCGGCGAGGCGCAAATCGGCGCGGATGTCGATCTGGTTGCCGATCCCGCTCGCACTCGTGATCTGGGTGCGAAAAGGCCATTTCAGACCTTTGTCGAAGTCGTAAAGCGGGTTCAAATCCTTGAGCAGCACCCGCGCGGCGGCGTCAGGCACGCGCTTGCCACCGACGTTTAAAGTCGCGTTTTCGAGGCGCAGTTCGCTGCCCCGCCCCGCCAACTGCCCGTCCACCACAATCGGCGTGGTGGCGCCCAGAAAGCGGCGATTGCCGCGCAAAGTCAGGGTTTGGCCCGCGGTCGAAACCTCGACATCGGAAGTGTTTTCCAGTTTGGACGCGAAAGCCGGCAGTAGCGCATTGGCGCTGAGTTGCAGCCCGAAATGCGCCGCGCCGCTTCGCACGATGCGGAACTGCGCCTGGTTTTTGAGCGCGCCGAAATCGTATTCCACGTCGCTGAAATCGAGATGGGCGCGCGAAACCGGCAATTGCCCCAGCTTCAAATCGCGCAAATCCAGCTCGATTTTCCCGGCGCGCGCGATTTTTTTGGCGTCAAAAGCCGGCTCGAAGGGCAGCGCCGCGAGCGTCAGATTCGCCATCTTCACGCTCACGCGACGAAAATTGCCCTTCAAAACCGGCGCGCCGCGCTTGCCTTCGATTTCGACCTGGATTGCGGCGCCCGGATACTGTTTTTGTAGCGCTTTTTGGGCGAGATGCGCCGCTTTTTGCGGCGTTGCCGCCGAGTTGAACAGAAAAAAGCCGCCGAAAAGTGCGGCCAGAAGATAACCCATGATTCGTTGAACGGATTGGGAAGTACCAAGACGCAAAACAGAAAAATTCTTTGCACCCAGGCACTTTCCTATTTTTATTTCGGCGGTTGCAGCTTCTCCGGCCCCAGCGTGACGACCGAAAAATCGCCGACCGGATGGCGTTGGTAAAACTCGCGGATGCCCAACGCCGAAACCGCGTTGATGGCGCCCGTCACTTCATCGAGCGAGCGCACCCGGCCCAGCATCCACAAATCGCGCGCGATGGCGCTGGCGCGCGCGCGGCTGCTTTCTTCCTGCATCACCAGGCTGGAAATCATGCCGATTTTGGCGCGTTCGAGTTCGTTTTCGCTGACGCCGTCGCCGATTTTTCGCAGTTCAGCGAGCAAAACATCGAGCGTTTCCTGCGCCCGCGCCGGTGTGGTTCCGGCATAGGCGAGCGAAAAACCGACCTCGCGGTGCGAACTGGCGCTCGCCGAAACCGAATAGACCAGGCCGCGTTTTTCTCGCACTTCGGTGAAAAGTCGCGCGCCCATGCCGCCGGAAAGAATCGAAGTGGCGACGCGATAGGCGTAATAATCGACATCGGTCGAGGGCACGCCCGCATAAGCGACGCCGATCTGCTGCTGCGCCGTGTCCTGCTCGATGTGCTGAAAAACCGGAGTGACAACTGGCGCGGGCGCTTCGATTGCGGGCGCGGCGCCCTGCCACGCTGCGAAAATCGTCTCCAATTGCGCGGCGACGGCTTCGAAATCGAAATTTCCCGCCAGCGCGACAATCGCGCCCTCTGGTTTGAAACGATTTTTGTGGTCGGCGCGCAAATCTTCGAGGGTAAGGGCGTTCAAACCTTCGCGCGTGCCGAGCGGCGAACGGCCATGGCCGGACGTGAAATATTCGCGGCGCAGTTGCACGAACATCTTGCGCGCGGGCGCATCCTCGAGCGAATCGAGGCTTTGCAAAGCCAAGTCGCGCGCCGGTTGCCATTCGCCATCGGGCAAAGTCGGGCGCAAAATGATGTCGGCGTAAAGCGCGAGCGCATCGGCGAGATAAAGCCCCAAAGTCGCGCCGCCAAAAGTGGTGTATTCGACATCGGCGCCGCCACCGCGATCAACGCCCAGATCATCGAGCGCATCGGAGAGTTGGCGCGCGTCTTTGTCGCCCGCGCCGCGCGCGCACACGCTTTCTAAAACAGTGGTGAGACCTTCGCGGCCCGCCGGCTCGCTGGCGCTTCCGGCGGGAATCAGAAAGGTGAAAGCCGCCGCCTGTTTGCTGGGCATCGGCTCGCCGACGAGAGTGAAACCATTGGCGAAACGGCGGATTTGGGTGGTTGGGGATGAAATCAAACGAAAAACTCCTTGGCCGGGCAGTTTAGCAGTTCGTTTTTTGGCAATTGCGAGCGCAATCATAAAAGAAAGCGCCGCGCCCGCACCGCTGCGACGCGTTCATACTGGCGAACAGGTTTTTTATGCTGCTGCGCCAACTTTTGCACCCTGGGCCGCGCGCCACCCGATTTTTCGTGATCGCGCTGGCGTTGCTGCAACTGGTGGCGCCGACCTGGCACGTCTGCGCGCTGGGCGGCCATCTCGCCGCGCACTCGAAAATGGCGCATCACGGCGCGTTGCGGGTCGCAGCGGGTGCGCCGAATCGCCCGCTGATCTGTTTTTGCGCGCCGCACCAAAAGCCGCTCGATCCCCAAACCCCGCGACTCGATGGCGTTTTAAGCGCCAATCACGCGACGTGTCTGGCGCTTTTGCTCCAGACCATGCCGGGACAAACCGGAGCGCCGCCGCCGATTTTCGAGTCGCGCGCGCTCGTGCCAGCCGATTTCAAAATCGAAGTTCGCAGCGCGCCGTGTTTAACCGCGCCGCGCCGTTCTCGTGGGCGCGCGCCGCCGGGAAAGTGCTGATTTTTTCTGCTTTTGCTGCTCTATTTCAAAAATCGACACTTCCCTCATGAAAATTCCACATTCGCGCCTCGTCGTGCTCGGCGGCCTCGTCGCCGCGCTTTCTTTTCCCGCTCTTGGCCACAATCTCGACAAAAAGTCGTTTGGCCAGCTCAAATCCGAGCAAAAAAACTTCGCCCACGCCCGCTCCGCAACCGCCAAAATCGGCGCGCCGCTGCCCAATTTCGCGGCGCCCACTCTGGACGGCAAAGGGCTTTCCAAAGCGTCTTTCCAAGGCAAAATGGGACTTTTCGTCCTCGCTGACACCCAGTGTCCGTGCGTCAAAGCCGTCGAATCGCGGCTTGCCAACCTGTCCAAAAAATACCGCGCTCAGGGTCTGCGCGTCGCCTACGTTTTCTCGATGCCGGGCGAAAAACCGCTCGCTGTCGCGCGCTATATGCAGGATCATCAGATTCCGTTTCCAGCGATTATCGACCGCGACCAGCGCCTACTCAAAATGCTCGATGGCCGCTGTTCGAGCGAGGTTTATCTGAGCGACAAAGCCGGAGTTTTGCGCTATCATGGCCGCGTCGATGACTCGACTTTCGATCCCAAAGCCATCAAATCGCGCGATTTGGAAAACGCAATCGTCGCTCTGACCCAAAACAAGCGCGTGGCCAAAAGCGAAGTGCCCGCGATGGGTTGCGCGATTCCGCGCCTTTGAAGCGGAAAGTCTGAAAAGCGCGCCAAGAACAAGTGTTCCAGGCGCGCTTTTCTAGGGGAATTTTCGGGGCGGAATGGGAATCCGCTCCCATAACTGCGCTACCGCCAGATGCGGTTTTTTGCCGCGAGGAAGCGGTGCGAGTGAGTCCAATTGACGCACAAGGTGCGCTCCATCGGGCGAAAATGTGGAGAAATCGTCGGGTTTGATGGGGCAAGAAACGCCCGTTGTCGCTTCGATGACCAAATCGCCTCTCCAACTCCCTGTGTGCGCCCAAATCTGCTTTTCGTCCGGTGAGAGTTGCACTTCGAACGAAAGCTGCAACGCAGCTTTTTGACGCTGCCACACAATCCGCTTTTGGCGCAGATTCACTAATGCATAAAGGGCGGAAGGCTGACCGTCGGCTTGAAATTGAAATTGGCGAATGCCGCACAGGGCGACGACATCGCGGCCAAAGGCCGCTCCCAAAAATGCTTCGCGGGGCTGGAACTGCACCAACGGCGCACTCAAAGCCCGATTTTTCCAGGTGCAGAGCGAGCTTTGGATGATGGCCTCGCCGGGAAATGCGTTCGGTTCGGATTCCGCCGACGCCAAACCGACCGTGGTTAGCACTAACATACGAGGAAACCCATTGGCGCCGGTGTCGATGTGATTGACCTGGCGAGTTCCCAAGTCAACAGTTTGGCGAACCGCTGCGCCGCTCGTGTCGCATTCCAATATCTGACCTGAAGGAGACAGCTGATTGTCACTGCTGCGGGCCACCAGCAAAGTGCCGTCTCGCGTCCAATTGGTTGCCGTTACGTTCCACTTTGGGTCTTGAAACTGGCCTGTCAGTTGTCCGCTACTGACATTCCAGATCAAAAGCGACGCGCTTCGACCGTGTTCTGCATTCCACGCCGCGATGAATTTTCCATCAGGCGACCAGACCGCCCTATCCAGAGTGCCGACCCACCCAGTTGGCATAACCGGCACCGCGAGCCGCTTTTTCAAAGCCCCGCTTTGCACGTCGTAAAGAAAGATGACGCCGCGCACGCTGCCATCCAAATTTGTCGTCTCAGGGAATCCCCTGCCGATGCCCGCAAGCAGCTTTTCATCCAGCGAAAACGCGAATTCTCGAAACGAATCGCTGTAAAAAGGCACTTCAAGCGTTCGCTTGACGCGACAGGCGCGCATCGAACGCGCCAGGGAACGCTTGAACGTTTCAGCTTCATCAGGCTTTGTTAGCCGCGGGGACGCGGTTGCGGTTGGAACTCCCGGAGTCGCAATCGCCGCTGCCAAAGCCAGGGCGTTTGGGCGACATCCGCTCAAAAATCCAACTCCCACAGTTCCCAGAAAAATGCTTCCCATCCAAAAGAAGTTTTTCATTTGACACCTCGAAAATTGATAATATCAAATTTTCAGTAAGTTGGAAGTTGCGGCGCCGAACCTGATGACAAAAACTCGAAAACTGCGTTCAGACGAGCGCAGTTCTTGGGTGAGTCGGCCATTTTTTGAGGAAATACCAGCCCAGCGCCGCGCCGAAAATCAGGTGCGCGGCGAGCGTTATCGGCACGAATTGGCTCATCGGCAGCTGCAAACCGAGAACTCGATAATAGGGCGACAGCAAAAGCGCGATTTCCACGCCGCTCGCCCACGTCACGCACGCCCAAAAGCGCAGTTTTGGCGCGGCGGAGAGTGGAATCATCGCCGCGCCCATGATGCCGAGCGCGGCGCCGTTGGAAAAATGGTAAGTCCAGCCGACGATTTGGGTGAGCGGCGAAAGGTCGCCGTTGAGTTCTCCAAACCGTAAAAGTTGGCCGAATTGCGGAAAAACGCCGAAGAGCGGCTTGCCCATCAGCACGAATGGCACGCGGAACAGGTCGTAAATCACGGCGGCGAAAAGTCCGGCGAGCGCGCCTTGAAGGATGATGAAACGGGTTTCGCCCGACCCTTTCCAACCCAAAATCGCCAGCAAAAGCGTGGCGGGCAGCAAAACGCACGGCGCGAACGCTTTCATCGACCAAAAACCGTAGAAATGGCCGAGCAGACACGCGAAAGAAAGCGAGGCAAGCAGCCAAAGCGCGGGGCGCGATTGAAAAAGGCGACTCATCGGGGTGCGAATTTCAGCGGGCCAGGTCGCAAAACGTTCAGCGTCCGCGTTTGACCACGGTGTATTTCACCGGGCCGTGACCGCGTCCCAAACCGCCGTAAAGCGCGCTGAAACTGCCGGTGGACATATCGAGGATGCGGTTTCCGTTGTAAGGGCCGCGTCCGTTGACGCGCACGGTGATGGTTTTTCCGGTCTGGGGATTGGTGACTTGGAGAATCGAGCCGATGGGTTCGTAGCGGGCGCAGGTCGTCATCGAGCGCGACGACAAATGATAGGCGGCGCGACCAGAGCGCGTCTGGGCGTGCGAGGTGGTGGCGAGAACGCCGAGCGCAGGGAGCAGAAGAAAGTGAGATTTCATACCCGCAAAGGGTAGCAAAATTCGCGTTATTGTCGAAATCGCGCCACCAAAACCGCGACATCGTCGCGGTGCTTGCCGCTGCCGACGAGTTTTTCGCCGAGCGTGAAATGGCGGGCGATAAAGGGTTTGTCGTCGAGCGCGGCGCTCGCCAAATCGAGCAGTTCCTGCGCCGCTTCGGGCGCGGCGATCCCGGTGTTGGCGAGGCGCATCGCCAGTTTTTGCACCTGCGCTTCGCCATCGGCGGCGCCGCCAAAGGAGAGCGCGTCGGCCAGACCGTCGGTGAAAAGCAACAGCGCGTCGCCGCGCTGCCAGGGCAGACTCATTTCCAGCGGCGCGATGTCGGGAAAGAGGCCGAGCGCGGGCGAAGTGGTTTCCAGCGCCAAAATTTGCTCGCCGCGCACCTGAAAAGGCGCGATATGACCGGCGTTGCACCACAAAAGCGTGTGGTTTTGCGGGTCGAGAACAACCAGGCAAAGCGCGATATAAAGCTCGCCGCCCAAATCCGGCGTGAGCGTGGTTTGCAGTTGCGCCATTAAGTCGGCGGGGCGATGATGCAACGGCGCGAGCGCGCGCAGCGAGTATTTGAGCAGTGGCACGCGCGCCTGAGCGCGCACGCTTTTTCCGGCGACGTCGGCGATGCAGAGCAGCGTTTTGCCGTTCGAAAGCGGCAAGGCGTCGAGATAATCGCCGCCGCCCACGCCGCGCGCGCTTTGCAGCGCCGCGCCGATGTCGAGGTCGGGATCCGGCTCGAAGCGCGCCAGCAAAAGCGGCTGGATATGGCTGGAAACGTCGATTTCCTGCTGGTAATTGGCGATGAGCAGTTCGCGTTCGAGGCGCCGGGTGCGTTCGCGCTCCTGCGCTTCGGCGATATATCCGGCCAGGGCGCCGATCACGAAGAGCAAAACCACGTTGATCGCCATCGCCGCGGTAAAAACCGGCGGTCTTTGAATCGCAATGTCGGCGGCGGCGCGGCCCCACAGCAGCAAAAATAGGAAATCGCAGCCCGCCGCCGCCAAAACGCCGCCCAAAACGCGATACCACATCGCCGCTACCACCACGACGACGAAATTGAAGGCCATCAACTCCCAGCGCCCGGAAAAGTGCATCCACGCCGCGATGAGCGCGGCATCCATCAACACGATGAGCGGGCGGCGCACCGCGAACCGCGCGGGAAACAGGCTGCCCACGCCCATAGCGATGTTATAGACGCCCGCGACAGCCATCAGCGCGATTTCCCGCGTGTCGAAGCTGCTTTCGACACCGAAAACGAAGGGCGCGGCGCAGATCACGCCCAGCAGCAGGGTGCGAAACGCCGCCAGAATCAACTCGACATCGCGGATATCTTCGCGCTCGAAAGCGTCGTCTGCGGGGCTAACAAGTGGCATGGGGTGCTTTTGATTATGAAAAGAAGCGAGCGCGCTGCCAACCTCGCCGCGCCAAAGTGAAGCGGAAAAGTCGAAGGTTATACTGCCCCGCGATGAGTCAAAACGCGTCTTCACCGCATCACGTCGTCTCGGTCTCGCTGGGCAGCAGTTCGCGCGATCACCTCGCGCGCGCCACGCTTTTGGGCCGCGAGTGGATTCTGGAGCGGCGCGGCACCGACGGCGACCTCGAAAAAGCCGCGCAACTCATCGCGGAACTCGACGGCCACGTCGCGGCGATTGGACTGGGCGGCATCGACCTCAATTTACGCGCGGGCGGGCGAACTTACGTGCTGCGCGACGCGCAAAAATTAGTGGAAGCCGCCAAAATCACGCCGGTTGTCGATGGCAGCGGTTTGAAAGACACGCTCGAACGCGCCGCGATTCAAACTCTGGCGCGCGAAAAAACCTTGGATTTTGCTTCGCAAAAAGTGCTGCTCACCTGCGCCGTTGACCGCTTTGGCATGGCCGAAGAACTCGCCCAGGTCGGCGCCGATGTCACTTTCGGCGACCTGTTTTTCATCTTAAATGTGCCGATTCGCATGACGAAATTAGCGACGGTGCGGCGTCTGGGCGCGCTGATTTTGCCGGTCGCGTGCCGTTTGCCCTTCAAAATGCTCTACCCGACCGGAAAAGCGCAAACCGAAATCCTCGATTCCACAGCGCATCGAGTTTTGATGGAAGAAAACTCGATTATCGCCGGTGATTTTTTGCTGATTCGCCGTTATTTGCCGGACAATTTGGGTGGAAAAACCATTTTGACCAACACCGTCACGCCCGCCGATATCGAACTTTTGCGCGCGCGCGGCGCGCGGATGCTGATCACCACCACGCCGGAATTCGAGGGCCGCAGCTTCGGCACCAACGTCATGGAAGGCGTTTTCGCCGCGCTGGGCGCCCAAAGCGGCGACGATTATCGCGCCCTTTTGTCCCAACTCGGCTGGCAGCCGCGCATCGTCGATTTTAGAGGTGAGAAGATAGAGGTTAGAGGTTAGAAAATAAACCTCTAACCTCTATCTTCTCACCTCTAACCTCTATTTTCTACAAAATGAACACATTTTCCTTTCTCATTCACCCGCTCGAACTCAAACGCGACGCGGCGCGCTACAAGCCAATTCTGGGCATTTTTCCCGAACCGATCATCGAACAAATCGCGCTTCGTATGAAAACCAAGACGATTTCGAGCATTTCCGGCATCACCTCCAAAACCGGCGCGCAGTGCGAAGGCTTTTTCGTCGGTTGTCCGCTGGGAACGCGCCAACTGCTGCATTTGCCGCACGAAATGATCTACAAACGCCTGGTCGAAGCCGGCCAATACTCCGCCGATCTGGGCGCCAAAATCATGGGATTGGGCGCTTTTACAAGTGTCGCGGGCGATGCCGGAGTCACCATCGCCAAGCGTCTGGAAGGCATTATCGGCGTCACTTCGGGCAACTCTTACACGGTCTATTCGGCGATAGAAGCCTTGCTTTTGGGCGCTCAAAAAATGGAAGTCGAGCCGAAAACCGCGACGGTAGCGATTGTGGGCGCGACCGGCTCGATTGGCGCGGTCTGCGCCAAAATTCTGGCGCCCCAGGTCGGCGAAATTCATTTGCTGGGCCGCGACATGTCCAAACTCGAAAAATTGAAGGCCGAAGTCGAAGCGCAAACCGATTGCGTCGCACAAATCCACGCTTCGACCGATATTCGCGCGGCGCTACCGCACGCCGATCTGGTTCTGGCGGTTTCAAGCGCCGGAAAAGAGCTGATTTTCCCGGAAGATCTCAAAGTCGGCGCGGTGATTTGCGATGTGGCGCGCCCGCGCGACGTTTCCAAATCGGTGACGGAAAAGCGCGACGACGTTTTGGTCATCGAAGGCGGCGTGATTACGGTTCCCGGCGCCGATGTTCAGTTCAATTTCGAGTTCGGTTTTCCGCGCTCGACGGCTTTTGCCTGCATGAGCGAAACCATGCTGATGGCGCTCGAAGGCACCAACCAAAATTACACCTTGGGCCGCGATTTGAGCGTGGAACAGGTCAAACACATCGGCGAAATCGCCAAAAAACACGGTTTCGAACTCGCGGGTTTTCGCTCCTTCGAAATCGCCGTCACCGACGAACATATCGAGAAAGTGCGCCACAACGCGCGGCGCAGACGCACTTTAGTCAACGCTTAACCACCCGAAAAGGAGACGAAAATGGGCACAGAACTCTTGGAGAAACCCGGCGAAACCGCTTTCATGCCGCGCCCGCGGCGTTGGACGAACGCGGACTTCGAATGCATGATCAAAATTGGTTTGTTCCACGAAAAACGCGCCGAATTGATTGACGGGGAGATCATCGAAATCTCACCGATGCGGGAGCCGCACGCTCATTCACTGGCCTTAACGCACGCGCATATCGCGCTCATTTTTCCACTTCCAGAATGGATCATTCGCAATCAGTCGCCGTTTTTTGTCGGCGAAGGCTATCGCCCCGAACCCGATCTTGCCGTCGTGCGTCGCGCCGATTTAATCGCTGGATCGCCGCCTTCGAGCGCGAGTTTGATCATCGAAATCTCCGATTCGACGCTGCGCTACGACCGCACCGACAAAGCCTCGCTTTACGCGCGCGCCGGGGTCGAAGATTACTGGATCGTGAACGTTGCCGAACGGGTTTTGGAAGTGCGCCGCGCGCCGCGTCCCGATGCCACCGCGCGCTTTGGCTTTGGTTATGGCTCTTTGCAAACGCTGGGAGAAGAGGCGAGAATCGCGCCGCTTTGCGCTTCCGATGGCGCGATTTCGGTTGGGGATTTGTTGGGTTAAAGGGAATTTTGAAGGGCTTTCTCGCCGCTGTCCGGCACGCGGCCCCACACGCCAATTGTCAGTTTGGAGCGTCCCACCAGGGTGCGAAGGTAAATTGGGTGATTGAACCGGTTGCGAAAGCGGAAATCTTTGCCGGGCCATGCCACGGTCGCGTCCAGACCGAACGGAACATAAGTAACGGGCAGCGAATGGGTGTTGCGTTCGACGATTTTGAGGTTTTTGGCCCCCGTTTGGTCGTTGGTGCGCCGCACCGCGTTGAAAAGCGTGCTGGAAACCTGACAAACGCCGCCTGCTAAGCCGTCCACCACTTCGGCTTCTTTGGCACCGGGTTTAGTCTCGAAGATGTGCGCCATGCGGTAGCCCTTTTTCCAGGTTCGCTCGCCGGTCAGGGCGTTGAAGGAAAACGTCTCGCCCGGCATCAAGACATGGCCGTCAATGGCCGCGCACGCGACATGAATGTTGGCGGTGCGGCCTTCCAGACCGGGATTAAAACGCGTTTTGTAACTGGCGAGCAGCACGTCCTGACCCTGCAAATCCGCCGCGCTGACCACGGGCGCGATCTGGCGGGTGTAGGCTTTGAGAGCGTGGGTGCCAACGAAATAGCGCTGCTGAATCGCCTTGGCCGTCGCACCAACGTTGAGACGGCGCCCCAATCGCTCCCGAACCACGCTCACGCCGCCCGCATCGACCACCAAACGCGCGTTGATGGCTTTAGCGGCGTAATTTTTGTCCAATTTCTTGAGTTGAGAGAGCAGCGCGACTTTGTCCCACTCGACGGGCAACATCAAGCGCTCACCCGCTGTTCTCGTCCCGTAAACCCGCAAAAAATTCGACACTGCGCCGCTGTCGCGCCCGATTTTGGCGGCTTTGGCGACGGTGAAATCCACCGAAGGCACGCCGCCGAGTTGCGCCACAGTGACATCGAAACTTTGCTTTCCAACCGTCAATTTCAGCGGCAGATCGCCAAAATGCTCGGCGATTTGTGCGCTCGCCTGAGATTTGGTGAGGCCGCTCACGTCCACACCGGCCACCGAAACTCCCGGCACGATGAGACTGCCGCTGTGCCATTTGGAATAAGCGCCACTGGCCACGCCCAGGGCGATGACGCCCAGCGCTACGACGGCGCCGGTCAGATAAAGCGGCCAGCGAGTTTTGGCCGGAGCCGGGACAGAATTCGAAGAAGCAGGCGACAAAGAGGGCGGCGAAAGGGCGATGGGGTCGTTCACGATGGTGGAAAAGCGATCAGAAAGTCGAAGTTGAGCCAAAATCGGCTTTGCCCGCAGTCTATAAAGCGGCGCCGCGGCGCGCGACGCCGCGAATCGCCAGCGCGCGATCCAAAAGCGCTTCCATTTGCGAAAGCGGCACCATGTTCGGCCCATCCGAGGGCGCGCTGTCGGGATCGGGATGGGTTTCGATGAAAAGCGCGTCGATGCCGACCGCCATCGCCGCGTTCGTCAAAGCGGGCACGAAACGGCGCTCGCCGGTGGTTTTATCGCCGCCGCCGCCGGGTTTTTGCACGCTGTGCGTCGCGTCGAAACAGACCGGCGCAAACTCGCGCATGATTTCGAGCGCGCGAAAATCGACCACCAGATCTTCATAGCCAAAAGTCGCGCCGCGCTCGGTGACGAACACGTTTTCGCAGCCCGCCGCGCGCACTTTTTTGACGGCGTGTTCGATGCCCGCGGGTCGCAAAAACTGGCCTTTTTTGATGTTGACCGCGCCGCCAAATGTGGCCGCCGCTTCGCCCGCCGCGAGCAATAAGTCGGTTTGACGGCACAAAAACGCCGGAATTTGCAGCACATCGACGATCTGCGCGGCTTCCAGACACTGATTCGACTCGTGAACATCGGTGGTCACCGGCACGCCGAATTCGCTCTTGATGCGCGCCAAAGTTTCCAGTCCGGCGCCGATCCCCGGCCCGCGCGCGCCGCCAATCGAGGTGCGGTTGGCCTTGTCAAACGACGCTTTGAAGACGTAATTCATCTCGCGCGACGCGCAAATTTCGCTCATTTTCGCGGCGACGCGGCGACACAAATCGAGGTTTTCGATGACGCACGGGCCGCAGAGCAGCAAAAGCGGCGCGCCATCGCCCACGCCATAATCTCGGACTTGAATTTTCATCATCAAACACTTTAGCGCAGCAACGGAAGGCAAAACCGCGACGGCGCGCGACGTGGTGTGTTAAAAAATGTTCTTTTTCTTCTGCGGAAGCGGAACGAAAGATTCGGTTAAATCGTAATGGCACTTATTCCCAAATCGTCGGCGGAGAAAAAATGAGAATGGTTTTGATGGCGCTTTCGCTGTTTTTGGCCGCACTGCAACCCTGGCCCAGCCAGCTCGATTATCTTTTCGAACGAGAGCAGTGACGCCAAAAATCAAGGCCCGCGCACCGCGTGGGCCTTTTGGCGTTTTCAGGCGCCTAAATATGCGGCTTTGACGCGCGGATCGCCCGCGATTTGCGAGGCCGGGCCGCTCATGAGGATATTGCCGGTTTCCAAAACATAAGCGCGGTCGGCGATTTCGAGCGCCAGATTCGCGTTTTGCTCGACCAAAAGAATCGTCACGCCGCGTTCGCGGATGCGCTTGACGACGCCAAAAATCTCTTTGACGAGCAGCGGTGCCAGGCCCAAACTCGGTTCATCGAGCAAAAGCAGCGTCGGACGGCTCATCAAAGCACGGCCCACCGCGAGCATCTGCTGTTCGCCGCCCGACATGGTGCCCGCCGCCTGATTGCGGCGTTCCAAAAGGCGCGGAAACAGCGCGAAAACTTCTTCCAGATTTTTGGCGATTTCGGCCTTATCCGAGCGCGCATAAGCGCCCAAATCGAGGTTTTCCGCCACGCTCATCGCGCCGAAAATGCGCCGGCCTTCGGGCACTTGCACCAAACCCATCGGCACCCGCAAATGCGGCGCGACGGCGCTTAAATCCCGGTTTTCGAAAGTGATTTTGCCGCCCGACGGCTTCAAAATGCCCGACAACGCGCCCAGCGTGGTGGTTTTTCCCGCGCCGTTGGAGCCAATCAGCGTCACAATTTCGCCGCGCGCGATTTCGAGCGAGATGCCGTGCAGCGCTTGAATCACGCCGTAATGCACGCTGAGGTTTTCCACTACAAGCATTGCTTCCCGCATTTAAAACCCGAATTTTTCCTTTAATTTCGCTTCGACCGCGCCCGGCACCGAACCATCGATCACGCGCCGCCCGATTTCCGCCGCCTGACGCACGATGCTCGACGACAAATACAAATGGCCGTGCGAAGGCATCAAAAACAGCGTTTTGATGCCCGGATCAAGCTGTTCGTTGGCCAAAACCAGCGACATTTCGTTTTCGAAATCGGTGACGGCGCGCAGTCCGCGCACGATGAAAGTCGCGTCCTGCTCGCGCGCGAAATCGACGGTCAGACCGGAAAACGCTGCCGCTTCGACGTTTAGCCACCCGTTTTCCACTATCGCCGCGCGCAGCATCTCCAAGCGTTCTTGGACGGAAAACAGCGCAACTTTGCGCGGATTGATGCCTACACCGACTACAACGCGCCCGAAAAGCCGCGCGGCTTCGTTGACGATGTCGAGGTGACCTGACGTGATGGGGTCGAAAGTGCCGGGATAAATCGCTGTCGCGCCAAAATTTGGGGTGTTCAAGACGCGATAGTATGCATTTTTTGGGGCAGCGACACGAAGTCGCAGCCAAAAGCAATTCCGCGCAACGCACCTAATTCGGCACGCGTGCAGAAGTCAATGCAACCTTTCGACGTGGCCGTGATCGGCAGCGGCATCGCGGGCCTGACGAGTGCCGCCCTGCTCGCCCACGGTGGCAAAAGCGTGATTTGTCTGGAAAGTCACGACAAAGTCGGCGGCTGCGCGGGCTATTTCGATGTGCCCTCCAAATGGGGCGATTTTCGCTTTCCCACCGGCGCCACGGTCGCGCTGGGCCTGGAAAACGGCGGTTTGCACGCCGAAATTTTCCAAAAACTCGGCGTCGAGTGTCCGTCGATTTCGATTGAAAAACTCGCCGTTCATCTCCCGGATTTGTCGCTGAATTTGTGGCACGACCCCGAAAAATGGCGAGCCGAGCGCCGAAAACTGCCGGGAAACCGCGCCGGACAAGAGATTTTCTGGCGTTTGCAAGAACTCGTCGCCGATGCCGGATGGTTCGCGTTAGGTCGCAAGCCTTCGCTGCCGCTGCAAAATTTCGCCGATTTGAAGCGCAATCTGGCGCTGGCAAATCCGCAAACCGCGCCGATGATTTTGGCGCTGCCCTTTTCGGTCGGCGAAGCGATGAAATGGCTCCGCATCGACCGCGACCGCGCCTTTTGCGCGCTGGTCAATCTGCAATTGTTGATTACAACTCAGTCGCTTTCTCACGCCGCGCCGCTGGGCAACGGCATGGCGGGCCTCGATTTGTGGCGTCACGGCGCCTTCCATCCAGTCGGCGGCATGGGCAGCATCGCGCAAAAGTTGCTCGAAGGCTTTCAAAAAGACGGCGGCGAGATGAAATTCGGCGCGCGCGTCGTCAAAATGCGGCGCGAGGGCAAAATCTGGGAAGTCAAGTCACAAAACGGCGAAAAAATTCGCGCGAGGCGCGTGGTGGCGAATCTGCCCGCGACCGGCGCTTGCGCGCTTCTGGAAGCGCCGCTGCGGTCGAAAAATCTGTCCCGCCGCGCGCAAAAAAGTTGGGGCGCCGTCACGCTCTACTGCGCGCTCCGCGAGAACACGATTCCCGCCGATTTTCCGCTCCACGCGCAGGTTTTGACGAAATATCATCCGAATCCGCCTTTTATCAAGGCGGGCGCGGGCGACGATGTGTTTCTCTCGCTTTCGCTTCCCGGCGACGGGTGCAGCGCGCCGCCCGGTTTCCGCGCGCTCAACATTTCGACGCACACGCATTTGAAGGACTGGCAGAATTTGTCTCAACTCGAATACCGCGAGCAGAAAAAAACCTGGCGAAATCGGCTTCTGGAAGCCGCGCAGCGCGCCCTACCCGACCTCGACATCGGGCGCGTTTTCGTCATCGCCGCGACGCCTTCGACGTGGGAAAACTACACCTTGCGGCCTCAAGGCGGCGTAGGCGGCGTGCCTTTGACGCGCCGCAACGCCAATCTGCGCGCTTTGCCTTCGCGTATCGCAGTTCCCGATTTTCACATCGTGGGCGACACCGCGTTTCCCGGCCAAGGCACCGTCGCGTGCGCGCTTTCGGGGTTAAATGCGTGGCGTGATATCGTGGAATGCTAAATTCCACAAAAAATGAAATTGGCGCTTCGTTATGAAATTCCAAGATGGTGATTTATTGCCTTAACGTGGAAGCGGACGGTTTTTCAAAATCCACGGGTCGCCAACTTTTTGCGGTAATTGAAAAACGCGATAGAACGTGCGGCCTTTTGCTGCGCTCCTGTAGACAAGTTGGCCCTCACGAGTTTTGACGCGAATCAACCACCAGTCATTTTTGCCATCGTAGAAAGGAGGTTTATTATTCCAGCATCCCTGCGGGTCGCGCCAATAAAGTCCGTTGTCAACATGCAAATAAGTCCCATTCCCAAAGGCAAACCACGCCGCATGAGAGAGCGTATGGGACGGGTTGCATCCAGAACTTTCGATTTCCTCGACATTTTCGCGGGGCTGCCCAGTGCGCGCGAATTGAAGTGTGTATATCAAGGTGCAACGGCCCTCATCAGCGGATTCGGCTTTGGTGCCTGAACTCCAAACTGCCGCACCTTCGAGTTGCACCTTTTCCTCGAAGGACCGCGAACGCTCGTCAAGAGCCTGGGATAAGCCCCAACAAAACATCGCCAAAAAAGGCGCGCTTACAATTGCGGCGACGATTCCAAGCAGCCACCAAACCCAACGGGGAATTTTCATGGCCGTCATTTCAACTTGGCGCGCCAGATAATTCAAGCACTTGAGTGCGTAACTCGACTTGTTTTGAGCCGATTTTCAGTCCGAGTCCCTCCCGCGCGCCGCCAGCCGTTTAAACTCGCCCTTCCATGAGCGAACCCCAAGACAACGAAATCATCCAACTTCGCAAGCAGCGCTTGCTCGATCTGCAAAGCGCCGGACGCGACCCGTTTCGCCAAACCCGTTTTGACCGCAGCCACAAAAACGCCGAAATCCTCGCCCAATACGACGAACTCGAAGGGCAGAGCGTCCAGCTCGCTGGGCGGGTCAAAACCCGGCGTGGACAGGGCAAAATCGCCTTTGCCGATTTGCATGACGTGAGCGGCAAAATCCAAATCATCGCCCAAATCGACCGTATCGGCGAGGAGAAGATGAGCGAGTGGAAATCGCTCGAACTCGGCGATATTCTGGGAGTTTCCGGCGTGGTGATGAAGTCGCGGTCGGGCGAAATCTCGCTGGGCGTCGAAGATTTCACGCTGCTTGCGACCTCGATTCAGCCGCTGCCCGACAAATATCACGGTTTGCAGGACACCGAACTGCGTTATCGTCAGCGCTACGCCGACCTCATTTCCAACGACGACATAGTGGAGATTTTTCGCAAACGCAGTCAAATCGTGCGCGAAATGCGCTCTTTTCTCGATGCGCGCGAGTTCATGGAAGTCGAAACCCCGATGATGCAGGCGATTGCGGGCGGCGCGGCGGCGCGGCCTTTTACCACCCATCACAACGCGCTCGATTTGGAACTTTATCTGCGAATCGCGCCGGAATTGTATTTGAAGCGGCTCGTCGTCGGCGGTTTGGAGCGGGTTTATGAAATTAACCGCAATTTCCGCAACGAAGGCATCGACACGCGCCACAACCCCGAATTCACCATGATGGAGCTTTACCAGGCTTACGCCGATTATCATGACATGATGGATTTGACCGAAGCGATGGTGCGCCAGATCGCCGAAAGGGTGAACGGTTCGACGACTGTGAGCTATGGCGAACACGAAATCGACCTTGGCGCGCCGTGGCGCCGCGCCACGATGCGCGAGTTGGTGCGCGAAGCGATTGGCCTCGATATTTCGGGCGGAATGGGTCTCATCGAAGCCTTTGAAGCGCACGTCGAGCCGAGGTTGATTCAGCCGACGTTTGTTTTAGATTTTCCGATTGAAAACTCGCCGCTCGCCAAGAAATCCAATGATGACCCGAATCTGACCTATCGTTTCGAGTTTTTTATCGGAGGGCAGGAAGTGGGCAACGCGTTTTCCGAACTCAACGACCCGCTCGACCAGGAAGTGCGTTTTCGCCAACAAGCGGCTAACAAGGTCGGCGGCGACGAAGAAGCGCAGGATTTCGACGCCGATTACATCCGCGCTTTGCAATTCGGCTTGCCGCCGACCGGCGGTTTGGGCATCGGTATCGACCGTTTGACGATGCTTTTAACCGGCCAAACTTCGATCCGAGAAGTGATTTTGTTTCCGCTTTTGAAGCCCGAAGTGTGATTATGCGCCTCTTTTTCTTCCCCACCGTCGTTGCGTTGACTTTTTCGGGAACCGCACAGGCCCAAACGCTGGATGCGCCGCAAAAGCTGATTTTATCGCGCCTGATAAACGAGTGGAAAGCCGGTTTTCGCTCGATTGACACGCTCGATACGAGTTGGAAAATGTCGGGAAGCTGGGCCTGGGAACCGGGCGAACGCCACAGCTACCAGTATCATTTCTGGCGCGAACCAGGGCGTCACCGGCTCAATACGAGGTTTTATTCGAGCGTAAACTCGCCCAACAACCTGAAAACTTCGACAGTTTTGGGCGCAGGCGGCTATGTCAAGGGTTTGGACGTAATCAATTCGGGTTTTTCCCGAATGACGGCGCGGCCAAACGCCGTTCAAAAGCGAAATCCTTACGGCGATGTCATTCCCCTCATTGCGGCCTATGCTTGGGCGCGCGGAGAGAAGCACGATTACACGCTGGAGGAATTTAGCGGCGACGCCTTGTGGCAGGATTTCGCGCGGCGCGTGACGGAAGTGAAGACAGGGCAATGGAAAACGCGGCGCGGTTGGTGGCTTGGGATTGCGCCTCCAACCGAGCGCGCCAGTCGGGGCGCGCAAAAAACGCGGGTTTTCGTCGATGAAGCGACGCTTTTTCCTTTTTTCGTTGGGAATCGAATGCAGTCGCGGTGGAAAGAATCCGCTTCCGACACCACTTTCACCGTCGAAAACACTAAGACACAGCCTTATTTAGTGGGCGGAAAAACGCGCCTTTTGCCCCTCGATTCCGTTTCTCGCGTTTGGCGGCACGATCTGAAAACCGGCAAGCGCAGCATCGAAACCACGACTTATCAAGCAATGGCGCCCAGTGTAATCAACGCGCCGATGGCGCCCCGACTGTGGAAACTCGCCATTCCCGCCAAAACTCTGGTCAATTACGCGCCACGCGCCGACACCAAAATGGCGGACGAAAGAGCGTTTTATTACGATCCTCAAGGCGGCTCGCTGTGGGCGCAAAACAACCATCAGCGCCAACTTCAAGCTGCGAAACTGCGCCATCTGCGCGCTTTGCCATTGATTTACGATGAAAAGGCCGACGGCGAAGCACAAATCGTGGCGGCTGTGCTTCAGGCCAAAGCGCAAAACAAGCACATTTTGCTGCAATTTGGCGCGTATTGGTGTTCGCCGTGCCATGTTCTTCACGGCCTTTTGCAAAAGGACGCGACTTTGGCGCCGCTCGTCAAAGACAATTACGTTTCCGTCTCGATTGACCTCAACGACGGTCACAACGAGGCTGTTTCCAAGCGCCTGATGGGAAGCGAGCAAGGCGGCATTCCCTTTCTGGTGGTTTTGGACGCCGAAGGAAAGCGACTCGCCGCGCCGCCTACGGAATATTTCACGCCCAAAAATGATCAAGATGGTTTCGACCTCCAAAAGATCGCCGCGTTTTTGGAGCGTTGGAAGCCGCAACGGTAGCAAATTTTGAAGTCCCGCTTCGGCGGGCGCATTTGCTTGAGAGGCAGTCTGAAAAGTCCGATTTCGGCGTCAAAACCAGCAGCTTCGTCATTCTGAGCCTGCGAAGGATCTCGCGTTACAGTCGAGAAAACCACGCTCTGACGCGAGATCCTTCGCAGGCTCAGGATGACGAGTGCGCTGTTTTAGATCACTACTGAGACTTTTCAGACTGCCTCTGAGAGTTGCTGAACTGCAAAATGTCACCCCAATTTCATGCAAAAGATTCCTCTCCTCGGCTTTGCCCTGAGCGTGTTTGTTCTTGGCACCGTCCCCCTGAAAGGCCCCCGCGCGGTAGCAGGCCCCGATTTGCCCGCGCCGCGCTCGTCGTTGCCCGGTAACGATTCCACTGTGGCGGCGCGCGGCGCGATAAATGGCATTCGCTGGGATGCTAAAGGTGCGGTTTGGATCGCCAACGGCGGCTACGGGCGCATGATTCGGTTGGGAAAGCGTGGTGACAACGCGATTTTGTGTTGTTACGAATCGAGCGGCAAGTCTTGGGTTAAACGCAGCGCCGACGAGGGCAAAACCTGGAGCGAGGCGGTTCTATGCCGCGAACTGGTTGGCGCGAGCGCGGCGAACCCCGAACTTTTGGCGCTGAAAAGTGGCCGGGTCTGGCTTTTTGTCAACGCTCGGCCCCGCCGCGATTCCGGGCGAAAATTCACCATCGACGCGTCTCACAGCGACGACGGCGGCAAAACCTGGACAAAACGCGCAAAACCGATTTTCGAGGCCGGAAACGAAGCCAGGGTTGGCTGTTGGGAACCGGCGGGAATCCAGTTGCCATCGGGCGAAATCCAGCTGTTTTTCGCCAACGAGTTGCCGTTCCCAGGCAACGACGACCAGGAAATCAGCTTGATGCGCTCCTTCGACGACGGCGCGACGTGGACTTCGCCGCAACGCGTAAGTTATCGCGCCGGCCACCGCGACGGAATGCCGGTTCCGCTACTGCTTCACGACGGCAAAACCGTCGTATTCTCCATCGAAGACAGCGGCCTTGCCGCCGGACGCGCACTGCAACCGGCAATCATCTCGACCTCGCTGGCGCGGATCTGGAAAGATTCCGTGAGCGGCAACAGTCCGCGCCGATGGAATGCGCTGGTGCCGCCGCTTGCGTCCGGCGTTTACGCGGGCGCACCTTACTTGGCCAAATTGCCTTCGGGCGAAACGATTTTGTCGCTGCAAAGCAAAGCCGGTGGGCGCAAAGAGCCGCAAATGGTGGTCTACACTGGCGACCGGGAAGCACGCAATTTCACCCGACCTTCGGTTCCCATTGAGCTGCCCTCGCAAACTGGCGGCAACTGGAACTCAGTGTTCGTCAAAGACGAAAACATCGTGACCGCACTCACAGCGACGGTCATTAATGGTCGTTTTGGCCTGTGGGCCATCGACGGGCATATCAATAGAAGGGAAATTGAGTGAGTTCGTATCGGCACTCCCATCGAATGATTGGACGCCGATGACATCGTAGCCAGGTTTAGCAAGGATTTAGTGCGCGCCCGCGCCACTGGCGAGCGCGTGATCGTGAAGATATTGCTGGCGCGATTCTTGAAATTCGCTCCACTCTTCGTTGCCGCAGGTGTGCGAGCCACCTGTGCTGGCTTCACGCTCCAAAATTTCGCCCGCGAATGTCGTGAGCGGGTAATAACCGCCATTCATCGAGCGCGTCGAGTCGCCGACGTAGTGACAAATAAAGGCGCGGCGAAAGCGATCTTGCGAAGTGTTGGGAAAGGAGCCGTGGATCGTCGAGCCGTTGAAAAACAGCACATCTCCGGCGCGCAGCGGCGCGGGAACGGCTTGCATTCCTTCGGGAATCGACACTTCTTCGGTTGTGAAACTCTTTTCCATATCTGCGAGATGCGGACACAAAACCGGCAAATTGTGCGATCCGGGAACGAGAAACATCCCGCCATTCACCTCATCGGCGTCGTCGAGCGAGACCCACGCCGCGATGCAGGTGCCGGGCGAAACGTTGAGGTAAAAGTTGTCCTGATGCAAAGCCTGGCCTTTGGCGCCGGGCGGCTTGAAATAGAGCATCGACTGCGCGGCGAGCGGCTCTTCCTCGAACAAATCGCCGAGAATTCGCCCCAATCGCGCGTCAAGCTGGAACTTTTGCGACAAGTCGTCAAAACGCGCCGGGTGCATGATGCGCGGGAACATTTTGAGCTTGTCGCCCTGCGCGGCATCGGGCGAAAGCGGCTTGTAGAAGGCGCGAACCGGCGCGCTTTCGTCCTGCGCGTTCGCGTGGATTTGCATGAAATGCTCGCGCAAAGCAGCGATTTCGGCGTCCGAAAAGAGGCCGCGCACGATGAGGAAGCCGTCGCGCTCGAATTGCGCTTTTTGAGCGGCGCTTAAACCAGTGGATTGTTGCATAAATTGATTATTCCCCACATCGCTGCACTCTAAAAGCGGCTCAGGCGATAAAACCGGACATTTCCGATCTCAATTTGGGCGCCGCGCTACGATTCCAGCCGATTTTGCCGCGAGAGCGCCGCCCATTGGCGCGGCGAAACCCCGTTTTCGCGCTTAAAAACGCGGGCGAAGTGTGAGGCGTCTTCGAAACCGCATTTGCGCGCGATTTCGGAAATCGGAAGCGCGCCGTAGCGCAGCAACTCTCTGGCGCGGCGCATTCGAGCGGCCATTTGCAGTTGCGCGGGCGCCTCGCCAGTCACGGCGCGCATCATGCGCCGCAAATGGTCGCCGCTCCAGCCAACGCGCGCCGCGATTTCTTCGACCGAAAGCGCCGTTTCCGAAGTTTCGAGCCACTCGCGCGCGCGTTGCACCCGTCGCACCGCATCGGCGCCAACGCAGTGCGAATTTTGCTCGCCGAAAAGCCGCGCCTCGCGCTCGATTTGACCGATGCACGCCGCCAAAAGCGCGCCCGCAATGCGCGGCGATTCCCGCTCGCCGCGCGCAATTTCGGCGACGATGGCTTCGAGTGCGCGGCGCACGCGCGGGCGCGAACCGAGATCGAGAACGGGCCGCGCGCCCAACTCCCAACCTTCGATTTCCCGCGGTTCGCGCCATAAATCCGCCTCGAAAGGCGCCAGCGCGGGCCGGAATTTGGGAAATTGCGCGGCGCCGGAGTCGTCCCAATCGAAATGCACGCCCAACAGCCGCTGCGCCTGATTTTGGGCGGCCAAAAACGAATGAAAGACGCGCGGGCGCACCAAAAACAGGCTATCGGCGCGCAGTTCGTGCTTTTGGCCATCCAAAACCAGGCTGCCGCGCCCTTCCAACACATAAACCAGTTCGTGATCGTAAAGCTGCCGCTCGAACGCGCCGCGTCCGCCCGGCGCGACGCGCACCGTGTCGGCCCAGCGAACAAACGGCAAATTCCAGTTGGCGCTCTTCACACAGCCTATTTTAATGCGACGGGCGCGGGGATTGCTCAACTCGCCGCGACTCTGCATCCACACCTCACAGAGTCAATCTCCTCGCAAGGAAAATCGTCATGTCAACTCCCTTCAACACGCTGGAAGAAAAGTTTCTGGGCCAACTGCCGCTGGTTTATTTCTCCGAACAACAGTTCGTCGAGGCGCAGCAAAAAATGATCGCGGGCGCAACCGATCCGATGCTCAAATCGGGCCTGCAAAAGCATCTCGAAGAGACCAAACAACACGTCACCAACCTGGAAAGCGTGTTCTTCTCGATGGGCAAAAAACCCACCGCCGAAAAGTGTCCGATCTGCCTGGGCCTGGTCGCATCGGGCGAAACCGCGATGAAAGCGGCAGGCACCGACGCGCTGCGCGACGCTTCCATCCTCGGCTCGTCGGTGTTGGTCGAACATTATGAAATCGCCGCTTATGAAGGCCTCGTCGCGCAGGCCGAAGCACTCGGCAAAACCGAAATCGCCGCGATTTTAAAGGGCAATCTGGCGCAGGAACAGCAAACCGCGCAACGCCTCGAAAACGCCGCGCCGATGATGATGCAAAAAGCGGCGGCGTAATTTTTTGCCGTAAAAAGAGCCGGAGACCTTTTGGTTTCCGGCTCTTTTAGCGTCTCGCTAAACTGTTATGGCAGCTAAAGGAGAAGAGGCTACACGTCACCAAGTTGAAGTTTCGTCATGCTGAGCCTGCGAAGGATCTCAAGTCACTGCCTCGTTTTGCAAGCTGCAACGCGAGATCCTTCGCAGGCTCAG
>JAABUN010000612.1_pt1 | contig 89934 bp, 95 predicted proteins | sample 5559311 | NCBI WGS metagenome assembly JAABUN01 (sample SAMN10711877, study PRJNA513370) | rock metagenome | isolation source: Antarctica rocks | place: Antarctica: Victoria Land, Siegfried Peak sud
ACTCGGCGTTGATGCCCTCCCGGGACTAACCGTCGCTGCTGCTTTCGACGAACTCGCGCGAGCGATTTGAGACCACGACCTCCCCAGCCGATGCAGACCCGCGCCAGCCGATCCGGCAACGCAACGGTGCCGGTCGGCGTCGTATGTTCAGGCCCGGCGATCGGTTGAGTTGACGGCGCGTTTGACGGAGGGTATGTAGGGTGGCATACGTGAGCGCTTGGCGTCGCCGGTTGGAGCAGTTGCCTGATCGTCGACCGGAGTTGCCGCTGCGTCCTGGGCCGGTGTCGAATGGCGAGTTCGTACCGGATCCGCCGAGTCGTCGTGATGGTCAGGTGGCTGCGGCGGTACTCGAGCGGGTGGAGGCGGCTGCAGCCCGGACTGGTATCGACCGCCGGCGTTTTCTCCAAAGCAGCGCCGGTGTCGCCGCGTCCTTGGTGGTATTCAACGCCTGCTCTGGCGGTGACTCCTCAAAGTCGGCGACCACGACGAGGCGAAGTTCGACGGGACCGTCGACCACAACCACGAAGCCGGGTGGCACCTTCGTTACCCCGCCGCCCGAGGCTGTGGCCGAGTGCAAGGAGGCGCTCGCCGGCGATGAGTTCATCTTTGACGTGCATACCCACCATGTCGTCCCGGACGGGCCGTGGCGCCAAAACGCCAAGCGGATTGCCAGCATGATCGCCGGCCTCGTTCCTGCGGGATGCACTGAGGCCGACCCGTATCGCTGTGTTGACCGCACGGCCTATCTGCACGACATGTTCCTCGCTTCGGATACCACGATCGCACTGCTGTCTGACGTGCCGAACTCGGGTCCGCTCGACGCACCCCTGCCGTGGGAGCAGAAACGAGAGACCCGCCGCTTGGCCGCGGCTCTCGCCGCGCCAGGTGCGAACCGGGTGCTGCTGCATGACGTGATCGCCCCCAACTTTGGTGAGCTGAAGATGCGGCTCGATGAAATGGAACGCACCGCGGCGACCATGGAGGTGGCTGCCTTCAAGGTGTACACCGCTTGGGGCCCAGGCGGCCGCGGCTTCGCCCTCGACGACCCAGCCATCGGACTTCCGGTGGTCGAAAAGGCCCGCGACCTCGGCGTGAAGGTCATATGTGGCCACAAGGGCCTGCCCCTCCTCGAATTTGACCGAGCGAACAACGGCCCTCGGGACCTCGTCGCCCTATCCCGGCGCTACCCCGACATGAACTTCGTCGTCTATCACGGTGCCTACGAGACCCAGACCACGGAGGCGGCCTACGACCCGGCGGCCGGCCGCCTCGGTGTCGACTCCTTGGTAAGGGCGCTCCAAGAGCACGGGGTTCGGCCGAACGAGAACGTGTGGGCCGACCTCGGCACCACCTGGCGAGAGACGTTGTCGCACCCCGACGAGGCCGCCCACACCGTCGGCAAACTGCTCCGCTACGTCGGTCAGGACCGGGTGCTGTGGGGCACCGACAGCGTCTGGTACGGCTCGCCGCAGCCCCAAATCATGGCCTTCCGAGCCTTCCAAATCTCCCCGGAGTACCAGGACCGGTTCGGTTACCCGGCGCTCACAGCCGACGTCAAGGCCAAGATCTTCGGCCTCAACGCGGCCAACCTTTTCGGTGTCGACGTGCACGCCACCCGGTGCGCGCTCGACACAAACGCCCTCACCACTGCTCGGGCCGAGCACGCCTCCATGGTGATCGACGGTGCCATACCCACACCATGGGAACCGCGCGGGCCACTCACCCGACGAGACGTCCTCGCCTGGTCTCCCACCTGACGGCACCCTGGACGCCATAGCGACTGGTTCGCGAGGCGCACCGATACCGGCAAGCGGCTCGGCCACCTCATTCGACTTCGGTCCAGAAGCCGTAGCCTCATCGTCCATGGGGGAGCCCCCTGACCTCCGCAATACTCACTCCCCTTCGTCCTTGGGCCATAGGCCAAGCCGAACGGCCTACCGAACAGAGGAACATTACGACCATCCCGGGCGGAGTGCTGAGATCGAGATCGATGGCGTCTTCAGAGAGCGGCTCAAGCACGGGACGCCTGCGGATTGTGAGTCTGGGAAGCGCCCCGGGTTTCATAGAGGCTCGTTGGTGTGGATGGTGGCCGCCTGAGCGGCCGTTTCGCTGGGGTGGTTGGTGTCGCCGGGGTCGCCGGCGGGGCTCTCGGCGGCACTGAACGTCGCACGCTTGTTCGACTCGTGCCACTCGGCCTCGAACGCGGCCGGGGTGGTGTAGCCGGGGGCCGGTTCGATCTCGCCGTGGAGGCGTCGCTGATTGAACCAGTCGACGTAGGTGAGGGTGAGTACTCGTCGCTCGTAACCTTCCGGGCTTCCACTGGTAGGAGGCGGATTGCCTGGAGGCCAATTCTCAGTTCGTGTCCGCCGGCCGGAGGACTATCAGCTTCGGAGCGGATCTCCACGCCGTGGACTACCCGATCGCAATCGCTAGCCAGGGGTGCTTGACCGGGCCACCTCTCGGACCACCTCTGCTCGACGACCGTCTTCATCACCGTCCCCCAAGCACACGCCAAACTCCGGGACGTTGCGAGACCCTGACCAGGCTGCCCCCGAGGGATCCTCCTCCGGCGTCATCCCGTATCCCGTGTCGTCAGGTGGCGAGGGCGAAGAGCTCCAGGGCGATGTTGTCGGGGTCGCGGAACTCGAGGATGAATGCCCCGCCGATGTCCTTGATCCCCCCGTGGGCTATGCCTCGGGCATCGAGCAGCGCCGCCGCCGCGTCCAGGTCGGCGCGGCCGGAAAGGGCAAAGCTGACGTGATCGAGGCCGACCCGATCCTCATCGAACCGGTCAGAGCCGGCCGCCGCCGGCCGAAGTCCGAACAAGCCATCACCCACTCGGTAGATCACGCCGCCGAACAAGAAGCTGAGGGCCTCCTTGGTGGCCGCGTCGGCGTCGGCCGGCATCTCATAGGCGACCGGGAACTTGAAGACGTCGTCGTAGAACGCCCGGGAGCGGGCGATGTCGGTAACGGTCAGCCGGACATGGGCGTAGGCCTGGGTCGAGATGGGCATGTGCGCTCCTCACTCATCAGGGGGACAATCGGTCGGAAGGTCAACCTATGCGGTTGCCGTGCTGAGGACGGTGTCGCAGGAGTACCTCGTTGCCGGCTGTCGCTGAAGCGAGCGGGCTGTGGTTTGCCTCGTGGCTGCTGGAGTCGGGTCAGATTGGTAAAGCACCCGACGGGGAGCTGGAGGCGTTGGCCGCAGCCAACAGTCATTGACGTCGAGGCCCGCAGCTGATTAGCGGGCTGCCAGGCTCTGATGTGCAGCCGCTCGACCGTCTTGGGTAAGCACGACCCGGCTCGCTCAGCAGCGGTTCTGTTCAGGCGCTGGCGGGGGTCTCGTCCTTGAGGTTCTCCCGCAGCCAGTTGCGAACCTCGTCGTTGTCCTCGTGGCCGTGAACGGAACGGCGTGCTGGACGGCCGCGGTCACGACTTCGTCCTCTTCACCGGCGATCGTGAGCGTGCAACCGCTATCGCTGGGGAACTCCCGGCAGTCGGCACTATCCGGTCTGTCGATCTGATCAACACGGACTGTGACCAGGGGACGGCCCGCTCGCCTCGAGCGAATCACAGCAGGGTGCCGAGCTCATCGTGCTCAGGCCGCTCGTAGCGTGCCCCGCGGGGGAAAGAGAACGCGGCGCCAACCCTAGGGCGTCGATCTGGGAGACGAAGCCGGGCTGTCGGAGCCGGGCTGCCGTCGGCAGGCTGGCCGCCACCAGCGCATCAGCCCGGCCGAGGACCGCGACTGAGGAGGGCGGCGAGCTGCGCGCTCATCACCGGTGCCAGCCACGAGGCGTACGGCGTGGCGATGTGGTTCTGGTCCCGATAGACGAGCAGGTTGCCGACGACGACCGGACAGCCCGCCGTGACGCAGAACCAGCGCGTGAGGTCGACGTACCGGCCACCGGCGCCGGTGACGACCCGACGTTCAGCGGCGATGCCACGCTCGTCCAGCGCCGCTCCCACCGGCCGGGCGCACGCCGCTTCGTTGTCGAGGTGCTCGGCCAGGCAGGTTGGGACGTCGCCGGCCTGCAGCGGCTCGGGGCCGAGGACGACCACCTGAGCACCTGTCCCCCGGATAGTGCGCACGGTCTGTCCCATGCCGCGGAGCCATGCGGGGCCGTACTGCTGGAGGTGGTAGACGGGGCCGTAGTTGCGGTTCATGGCGAGGATCACGAGGAGCGGATGCACCGCGGCGATGCGCTGGATCGCTGCTTGCCGCCAGGTGTCGCATTCGCGGTACGTCCGGCCGAAGCTCGGGCTCCACACCGGCGTGTCGAGGCCAGGGCAGGTCGCCTTGGTCATGACCAACAGGCGCCAGCCGCGCTCGACGGCGGCGGGTTCGACCGCAGGGAACCAATGGGTCGCGTGGGAGTCACCGAACAGCACGACCGTGACCGACCCGGATCGCGCGCCGTACTCGCACGTACGCACAGATGTATCTGCGAAGCCGGCCAAGCAGCCATCCACGAACGGCTTGGCTCGATCGCCGTGGGCGCTCCGGAGGTCGGGCGTCAGGTTGGACGGAACGGCCCCCGGGCCGAGTGACCGGCTGATGGCCTTCTCCACAGGCGTCATGGTGGCCGTCAGCCGCAGCGCGGCAGGATCGGTGGCCGGGCCGCCGGTTGTGGCCGATCTGGATGCACTGCGGGGCCCGATCTCCTCCGGCCCTGTCGGCAGGCGCGGCACCGACGCCGCGTGCGCATGGCGGGAGCGGAGCGTCGGGACGTCGGCGATCAGAGCGATCGACACCACGGCGGCGACCGCCGTCAGCGCCAGCCCCCCGGTGAGTGTCCGCCGCGGTCGGCGCGCCAGCGCAGGCGCGAAGCGCACCGGGTCCTCGACTAGCGCGAGAGTCAACGCGGCCAGCGCGAGGCTGGCTGCGGCCAGGCCGAGGCGCTCGACGTAGCGCAGCGGCCGCGCCGCCCAGATGCCGGTGAGGACCAGCACCGGCCAGTGCCACAGGTACCACGAGTACGAGAGGCGTCCGATGCGCTGCAGCGGTCGGAGGCGGAGGATCCACACCGGTCCCGCGCCTCGTGCCGCCGGGCCGGCAGCCAGGACTCCACCGGCGCCACCGATCGGGACGAGCGCCGCCGTCCCGGGATACCGCGTGGTCGCGGTGAACCGCACCGCCGCCCAGCAGATCGCGGCCAGTCCCGCCCAACCCATGACCGCCGCGAGCTGACGCGGCAGTCGACGGGTGGCGGGCACGACCAACGCCAGGATGGACCCGGCGGCCAGCTCCCAGGCGCGGGACGGCAAGGAGAAGAAGGCCCACGACGGCGAGCGTCGGGTCAGCACGAGCGAGGCGGCAAAGGATGCGCCGGCCACCACACCGAGCCAAGTGAGGATTCGCCTGGCCGAGGCATCCCTCGACCGGCGCCAGCCGACGGTGCCGGCCAACAGCAGGAGCGGCCACACCAGGTAGAACTGCTCCTCGACCGCCAATGACCAGTAGTGCTGGAAGACCGACGGTGACGACACGGTGAGGTAGTCCGCATGGGTCGCCGCGAAGCGGTAGTTGACCGAATAGAGGGTCGTGGCCAACGCGTCCTTGGCCAACGAGGGCATCGCCAACGGCGACACGACGAGGCGGGCCACGGCCAACGTGACCAGGAGGACCAGCACCGCCGCAGGAAGGAGCCTTCGCGCCCGGCGTGCATAGAAACGAGCGAAGGACAAGTGACCTTCACTGGAGATCTCGTTCCAGAGAAGCCCGGTGATCAGGAACCCGGAGATCACGAAGAAGACGTCGACGCCGACGTAGCCGCCACGCAGACCGACCAGCTCGGCGTGGTAGGCCACGACGAGCAGGATCGCCACACCTCGTAGGCCTTCTATGTCACGACGGAACCGGCGCCGCGGCCTCGCCGGGACCTCGGAGGCAGGGTGAACCACGTCCAACTCCTGTCGCCTCCGTTCAGCCGCCGGCGAGCTCACCCCAGCACGATCTCACCCTATTGGTCGCCGCACCGACCGCCCGGATCAGCGCTCCCACAGGTCTTGGCACTCGCTCTCTCGGGCAGTGGCCATCGACACCAGGATGGGTTCGCGGTGGATGCAGGCCAGGCGAAGCAGACTGAGTCGGCGCAGGCGATCGAGCAACACGAGGTCAGCCGGCGCCACGCGGGAGTACCCGTCGAGCACTGCCTGGGCGGGGACGGCCAGGCTGTGTCCGGACCGGAACCCGAGCAACTCGAGGTGAGCAACCAGGTTGCCCAGATCGAGTTCTGGGGGACCCAGGGCGGCGTCGTCCAGGTCTATGAGACCAATCCGCTCACCCACCAACACCTGCTCCTCATAGAGATCGCGGTGGACCACCGTCGAGCAGACCCAATCCCCGCCCATTGTCGATGCCGCCGCCCGTACCGGCTCCCCGATGTGGCTCGGGGCAGCATGAGCCTGGGTCAGCAGGATGTCGAGCTCTCGGTCCACTGTGTGGGCGCGGAAGCCTGAGGGCTTCTCATCATCCCAGGCGTTGTGCCAGCGGGCGAGGGCGGAACCCACCCGCGCACAGGCCGCAAGGTCGCCGGCCAGTACCGCGTGGCGGAAAGGAGCGCCGGGAACCTCGGACAGGACGATCACGCGAAGGTCCGGGTCCACGGCCAGCAGCTCGGGAAGGACCGGCTCAGGTGGGCCTGCGGCCAGGACCGCCACCCGCTCCGCCACCGCTCGTGCACGATCCGACTCATAGCGTTTGACGATGGCCCGTCCACGGCTCCCGACTGCCCGCCACGTGGAGCGACGCCGCCGTTTGTGCTTCAGATCCTCGAGCACCACTGGCCGGCCGAGCAGCCCCTCCAACAGCTCGATCACACCGACAGGGCCGCCTCCGAGGCGCCCACCATCGACTCGACCTCCACCCGCCACTGCTCGCCGTAGAAGCGGAACGGGAACGGCGCTCGCCGCATGATGGACGTGGAGAGGTACCAGGCCAACCCTTCCGGGGCTTCCCCGTAGCTGTCCAGCAGCGCGTCCAGCGCCGCCGTTGCGGTGTTCAAGTCTCCCGGCTGGCCGTTCACAGTGTGGGCGGCAAAGGAGGCCGGGTCGAGGGCCGCCGGCGCTCGGCACATCTCGTCGAAGTCGATCAGCGACAGCTGACCACGGTGGTCAAGGACCTGACCGGCATGGAAGTCGCCGTGGGAGGGGACCAGTTCATGGGGTGACGGCGCCGTCGCCTCGAGCTTGACCAGCAGCCGATGGACCCGGTCAGCCAACTCGGGAGCCACATGCGCCACCAGACGTGCCGACTCTCCAGCTGCACCCAGCTGCCGGGAAGGGTCGAGCGACCTCAGGCCAACGGCACCAGAGCGGTGGATCGCACCGAGCAACGGTCCCACTGCAGCTGCCACGTGTGCGACGGGCGCTCCGGGCTGGCGACCGGGAAGTGCCGACTGGACGGTGAGGCGGGCCCGGCCGATCTCCCCCTTCGGTCTTGCAGTGGGCACTGCATCCAGCGCCCAGGCCGTTCGCAGGCCCGTGACGGCGTTGGCGAAGTCGGCCTCCTGCCCGTAGATCTTGATCACGTTGTACCCGAGCCGCAGCACGGCCCGACGCCGCGGCCGGTAATGCAACAGGACCAGGTCCGGCCATTCCGGAGGCCTCGGCACTTCCGCAGCCTGCAGCCACTTCCACAGCGTCGCCAACGGCGGCAGGGAGAGGTCGAGCGGCAGCCACTGAACGAGCGCGCCGATGTCAGGCTCGTAGCGCAAGGGCTCACCGGGGCAACTGCCCTCCACCTGGGCGGCAAGGGCCCGGTTCTCGGGCTTGTCGGCCCGCCGCGCGAGCAACCCGCCAGCGGCGATCATCGCGACGGCGTGGTGCGAGGCGCCCGCCACATCAACGTCGTAGTGAACGACCAGGTTGGTGCCGGGCTTGTAGCGCAGCCACTTGACTCGGACATCCAGGTCGGCGTGGCCGTCGGTCAGGCCCCGCTTGAGCACCTCCACCATGGTCTCCGGTTCAAGCAGTGTCCCGAGGTTCGGCAGGGCAGCGTCGACCGGGGGACCCACGCCGGTGGATGTGGCGTGCACCAGCCGTTGCAGACCGGCCAGATCGCGAAAAAGGCCCTCGGCATTCAAAAGATCCTGGGGAGTGCCCTCTTGTACCACCCGGCCGTCGTCGAGCACGAGGACCCGGTCCGCTCCGGCGGCCAAAGCGAGGGAGTGGGTTATGACGATGGTGGTACGGCCTCGCATCAGGGTCTCCAGGCCCCGCACGACCTCGGCTTCGCTCTCGGCGTCGAGCCCGGTGGTCGGTTCGTCGAGGACGAGGATGGGGGGGTCGCGCAAGAGGGTTCGTGCGATGGCGATGCGCTGGCGCTGCCCGCCGGACAGGGCGACCCCGCGGGGCCCGAGCTCGGTGTCGTAGCCGTCAGGTAGAGCCGTGACGAAGGAATGGGCGTCGGCCGCTTTGGCTGCGGCCTCGATGGAGTCGCGGTCCGCTTCGGTGCCGTAGGCGATGTTGTCTGTGACGGTGCCACTGAACAGGACGGTGTCCTGCAACACCAGGCCCACCTGATCACGTAGCCACGAGAGCGAGCAGTCGCGCATGTCCCTCCCGTCGACCACGACCGTGCCGGAGACTGGATCGTGGAACCGAGCGACCAGCGCCGCGAGCGTCGACTTACCGGCCCCGGACGGCCCTACCACGGCGACCTTCTCTCCCGCCGGGATCTTGAATGACAAGCCAGCCAGCACCGGACGGTCGCGCTCGTGCCAGAAGGTGACGTCCTGCAGCTCCAAGTCGCCCGCCGCCCGGGCGCCACGATGGGCTCCGGGCCGGTCAGAGAGCATCTGGTCGGCGTCCAGCACCTCACAGATCCGGTCAGCCCGAGCCATGGAGCTCGACATGCGCGTGGCCTGCCGGGCGATGTCGCGGAGCGGACGGTAGACCCGGCGCACATAGGAGGTCATCACCACCAAGTCGCCAGGCGACAGTGCTCCGCTGGCTACTCGGAACACGCCGAGCACGAGGACCACCACGGAACCGAAGGCGCCGAGCACGTCCACCACGCCGGTGAACCGGCCCTCGATGCGTGCGGCGACAATCCCGGCTTCGCGCCGCTCGGTGCTCTTGGCCAGCATCCGTTCCTCTTCAAAGCCCTCTGAGCCCAGCGCCTTCACCTCACGCATGGCCGACAGCGTCTCGGTGCTCAAGGAGGCGATCTCTCCCTCCTTGGCCCGCTGGTGACGGGCCGCAGAGCGCAGCTGGCGCCGGAACCGCACGGTCACCACGGTCAGCACCGGGGTGACGGCAAATGCAGCGGCGGCCAGCACCGGGTCGATGACGAAGCTCACCACCAGCATGCCGACCAGCAGCAGCACGGAGGTGGCCACAGTACCCAGCGACTCGGAGAAGAGCTCCCCCACGGCGTTGACGTCACCGGTGACCCGGGTGACCAGGTCACCGGTTGGACGGCGCTCGTGGTAGCCGATGGACAGCCGCTGCAGGTGTGAGTAGACCGCCATCCGCAAGTCGTGGACGATGCGCTCGCCGGCCTTCAGCAGGCGCACGTCGATCTGGTAGGAGGCCACGACGTCGACCAGGGCGACGGCCAGCACCAAGACCCCGACGGCGGCCAGGAGCACCAGGTCGGCCCGGTTCAATCGGAACGGGCGGGTGCTGTGGGCCTGGAACAGGCGGTCGATGACGAGCTTCAGCGGGAACGGACGGGCCAGGTCGGCCACGGCCAGGGCCAGGCTGGCTCCCATCGACACGGCCAAGGCGCGCCACTGGCGCCGTAGCAGCGGCGCCAGCAAGCGCCTCGACCTGCTCACGACCACGCTGGCTGGATTCGCATCTCCCTCACCAGCCCGCGCACCTCACCGGCCCGTCGCTCCCACGTGTGGTTGGCCATCACCAGCGCCTGTCCCGCCCGCCCCAGGTTCAACCTCCTGTCGTGGTCGACGACCAAGCGGGCCACGGCGTCGGCCAAGGCCGGCGCGTCGCCTGGGTCGATCAGAACAGCCGACCCGGGCCCGACGATGTCCGACACCCCGGGCAGGTCCGCCGCGACCACCGCCAGGCCGGCAGCCAGGTAGTCGAACAGCTTGAGCGGTGAGAAGTAGCGGGGACAGTCAGGGGCATAGGGAGCCAACCCGATGTCGGCTCGGCCCAACAGGGCGGGCACCCGTTCGTGGGCCACGAAGCCGGTCACTTCGGCGCCTACCGCCTCGAGCGCTTGGCGGCCAGGACCGTCGCCGACCACCAGCAGGGTCGGCGCGGCCGGGCCGAGGATGTCCCAGGCGGCGGCGATGGTCTCGATCCCGTGCCAGGGGCGCAGGGCTCCACAGAAGACGGCGACCGGCGGAACGTGGGCCTCCGGAGCGCGCCCGTACCGTTTCACGGATATCGCGTTGGGCATGACCACCACCCGTCTGGCTCCTCGCGCCGATGCGTATGCAGCCAGAGGGCGACTTACCGCTATGACCACATCGGCGGCAACCAGCGTCGACTGCTCCAAACGGTCGGCGGTGCCGGCGTGGTCGAGGTGACGGAAGGCTGCGGCCTCCTCCAGCAAAGGCGCGTTGATCTCCACCAGGTGGGGAACACCCAGGCGGTGAGCGGCGGCCGCGCCAGCGGAGGTGTGCAGAGCCAGCCGCTCGTACACGGCTTCCGCACCGAAGGCTGCGAAGCGTCGTTCGAGCCACGACTGGCGGAACGGCTCGGCCGCCAGGCGCTCGGCTGCCGTTGCCGTCTTTGCGGGGCCTGGGAGGGTCTCGACGGTCATCCCCCTGGGCGGATCCGGCGTGTCGGGCTGAACTGCTGAGACCACCAACAGGACCTCTGACCCCGACCCAGCCAGAGCCGCCGTCATCTCGGCCAAGTGCACCGAAGCGCCTTTGCTGCCGCCGTAGGCGATGCCGGGGTCGGTCGAGAGGTAGGCCAGGCGCACCTCAGCCCACCTTCGCGTGAGCGAACAGCGAGCGCAGTTGGCGCACGCTGGCCTCGATCGAGAAGCGGGTCTCGACGCGACGGCGCGCGGCGAGCGCCAGCCGGGCGGCCAGTGCCGGGTCTGACAGCAGCCGGCCGATGGCATCCGCCAGAGCCGGGGGGTCGTGCTCGGGCACGACCAGACCGGTGCTCTCGTGAACCACGGCATCGGCCAGGCCGTTCACGCCCGTCGTGACCACCGGTACGCCGAGCGCCATGGCCTCGAGCACCGATGTGGGGAGGCCATCACGATCGCCACTGGAGGCCACGACGCAAGGCAGAGCGAACACCGATGCGACGGCGTAGACCTCGAGCACCCGTTCCTGGGGTTGGCTGCCATGGAACACGGCATCGACGCCACCTGCGTGGGCTGCTGCCTCGAGGCTCGGGCGGAGGGGGCCGTCGCCCATCACCTCTAGTCGCACGGCCATCCCGCCGATGGTGAGCAGCCGGCATGCCTCGATCAGGTCCTGGATGCCCTTCTTCTCCACCAGGCGGGCCACGGTCAGCACCGTGGCACGGTCGGGTGGTGACTGACCCGTGGGTCGCAACCGGCGCACGTCGACCGAGTTGGGGACGAGGTGCAGGCGCGCCTGTCGGCCCATCACGCCTCGGAGGTGAGCGAGGTTGGCCTCGCTGACTGTGGCCACGAAGGCCGCCGGAGCCAACTTGTCGAGAAGGTGGTCCAAGCGAACCTCGCGGTGCCAGATGTCCTTGGCGTGGGCGGTCACGCTGTATTCGGGTCCGCCCATCTTCCAGGTCAGGTTGGCCAGGCGGGCAGCGGCGGTGGCGAAGTGGGCGTGGGCGTGGTCGATCCCCCTTGTGGCCATCTCCTGTCGCAACACGCTCGCTTGGCACAGTCGACGCCATCCGACCAGGCGGGGAGGCCACAGGCTGGCCACCGCGGCCCGCAGCCAAGCCCGCGGATCGGCACGCACGCAATCGACTACAGCCGCGGTCACCCGTGCCACCTCGCGCCAGGGCCGGTGGGGGAGGTACACGACCGGGCAGGTGAGCTCGGCGAGGAATCGGTGGTTGCAGGGCTCCTCGGCACGGCTGATGGCGAAGACCGTGACCCGTTCTCCTTGTCGCTGCAACTCGATGAGCTCGGCGGCGACGAACGTCTCCGACAAGCGCGGAAAGCGCTTGAGCACGTAGCCGAGGTGCTGTTGTCCCGGGTTGGATGTGGTCAAGCTGATCGAGCCCTCGCTCGGTCAGCCGAGCGCTCCTCGGCCAAGGCCACCAGCTCGCCCGCCGCACTCCGGGCGCCGCCGAACCCCAGGACGGCATGGGCCAAAGCCTCCAGTTCAGCCCTGGGCATGCCGAGGACCGCCGCCACTTGACCGGCCAGAGCATCCGGCTCGAGCTGGTCGGGATCGATCGTCCGCAACAGCCCCAGCCGGGCGAAGGCTTGAGCCCGGATGCGCTGCTCCGCGCGCGGGTGGACGCGCGGCACACACACAGTCGGCGTACCGGTCGAGGTCGCCTCGGTCAGGCTGTTGTAACCGCCCATGCAGACCAGCGCGTCGACTGAACGGAACCATCGGCTCAGGTCCGGGACGTAGCTGTGAAAGTCAACCCCGGCCTGCTCGGCGCGATCTTGGAGGATCGCCCGCTCGGCCGCCGTCGCCCCTAGCCCGGCCACGACGACGCCATGCCAGGGTGCCGTGGCCGCGGTGTCGACGAACGTGCTCAACAAGGCGAAGCCGTCCTCGCCGCCTCCCACAACAGCCAAGACGAGTTGGCGGTCGCTCTCTTGGGGCAGCCCGTCGCGGTCGCCGGCCCGTCCCGGCCGAGAAGCCGAGGAACTGGTGACATATCCGCAGAACGTGGTGCGGTTCCCGACCGACTCCGGGAGGTCGTACTCGCGCAGCGGATCGAACACGTTGCGCCGTCCATATACAAGAACCCGCGCGTAGTGGTCGTCGATGACGCCGGCGATGTCGTGAGCGCGCCAGTCCTGCTGCACGACCTCGGCTTCGTCGAGGATGTCGCGAAGGCCGAGCACCGCGACGCCACGGGACCGATGCAAGGCGCTGAGCGCGCCCCGGAGCTCCCCGGCCACGCCCAGGGGATGCTTGTCCACCAGCAGCACGTCCGGGTCGAACGACTCGATCGCCATGGTGAGCAGGTCTGAGCGCAGGCCGACGATCTGCTCGGCGGTGACCGACAGGGAGCGGGACTCGTAGCTGCCGTTCGCCACCTTGCGCAGGGCAGGCAACTTGAGCGTGTCCACACCTTCCGGTAGGCGCAGGCCGTGATCGAGGTCGACGCCGGTGGCCAGCAGCACGGCCGAGTCGGGAGCGATCTCGGTGATAGCGGCGGCCACGGCCAGGTTGCGACGCACGTGGCCCAAGCCCATTCCGTCGTGGGAGTACAGCAAGAAGCGCATCAGGGAACGCGAGGTGTCATCAACGTGCGGAGACCCGCCGAGTGACTCACGCAGCTGAGGATCCTTCGAGCACGTGCCCCCCCGGGTCCCGAGCGCCTGGATGTCGCTACATGTAACCACATGGCTACTCTGCGTTCACCATCGAACGTGTCGGGCGATCGTCGCCTGGTCACGATTCCGTCCCGGGGAGGACCCCATCGCTTCGCGGAAGTGCTGGAAGACCGACGGCGACGACTCCTGTCAACTCCGTTCAGCCGTCGGTGAGCTCACCCAGCGCGATCTCGCCTACTGCTCGCTGCACCGATCGCCGGGCCGCAACGGTGTCCGTGTGCCCGGCCCGGCGGCGCGTTTGAGCGCCCGAGCTACTCGGTCCGGAGGACGTCGGCCGTGGTGAGCCGGGCCGCTTGTCGGCCCGGGAGGGCGGCGATGAGGTTGGCCAGCAACAGCGTGGCCGGGATGGTCACCAACCGCGCGACAAGGGGCAGTGGCGATGCGTACACCAGCGGTACCGCGTCGCTGACCCCAGGTCCACGCGAGGCGACCCAGGGCAAGCCCGATGGGTATGGCGATGATCAACCGACGAGTTCGACCGACGTGCTGTGGGAGCCGACCACGGTGGCCGTCATCCTCCGCGTGAAGCCGATCGACCGGAGCACCGCGGAGTTCCGCCGCCGCCGTTGGATCGACGTGACGAGCACGTGACCGAGGGCCGAGATGGCCAGCCGGACCAGGAAGGTCATCAACACGGGCGGCACCGTGCGCACCCGCTTGAGGTTGAGCAGTTCCGGAGGCAGCTCGGCGGCGGCTACGGCCCGGTCGGTCGAGCCGAACGCCTTCTTCATCGCGGCATCGCCACGCCGGCCCCACCGAGTCTCTTGACCACGGGAGCAACGTACGGTCTGACCGGCGCCCGGAACAGGGTGGGTGGCCCGAATCAAGCGGGGGGTGCTGGCATCCCGTCGGTCAAGGGGACCGGGTCTCGCTCGCCGGCTCCTACATCCTCAAGGCCCTCACGTCGCCGCTAGCACGCCGACCAGTGGTAGCAGCCTCGGCCGCCGTCCCATACCAGGGCGGCCTTGGCGTTCTGCACCGAAGCCGGAGCGTAGGAGGCATGCGAGTACCCGCCATAGTTCGCCCATGTGGAGTCGATGAACTGCCACAGGCCCGAAGCGCTGGAGTAGGGGTTCTCGGCGAGGGGGTCTCCGCCGGACTCACGGTCGAGGACGTAACACGGCGGCAGGTCCCCGCCGCACGGATAACCGTTGACCGAGCCCGTGGACCTACCCGACCAGGACGAGTTGTAAGAATGACACCCGGTCACGACAAGGGCCGCCAGCGCGAGCATGCAAACGAATAGGAGACGACGACGCAACTGGTACCCCCCAGCAGCAGGTCCGCAGTTCATAGCGGATCGGTAGCGAGCAGGTTACAAATGCATTTCGATCCTGGTCCAATCGGTCATCGCCTGGAGAGGCCAGCCTGCGCCCAGCATCGGGTGACGGTCCATGGCGACTCGACGTCATCCGCGCACCTCGTCCAGCTGACGTTGGTCGATTCGGCCCGAGCTCCACGTCTGCGGCCCGGCGGGCTGGTTCTCCGAAGGGGACCGATGGGTAAGCCGCGTGGATCTGTCCGCTCATCTTCGGTCCGTACCTGTGACTGACAACCCTGGAGGCGCTGCAGGCAGGGCTGTCCCCGAGATCGAGGGCATCTTTGACCTCGTTCCCATCGGCCGGGGCGGCTTCGGCACCGTGTTCCGCGGCCACCAGGCCGACATCAATCGCACCGTCGCCATCAAGGTCCTGAACGGGCCGCCGCACGATGCTGAAGCGGCCCGACGGTTCAGGCGTGAGGTCACGGCCATGGGCGCCATCTCCCACCACCCCAACGTGGTGCCGGTCTATGCCATCGGCGTCGCCGGCGACGGGCGGCCGTACCTGGTGATGCCGTATCTGCCAGGGGGCACCCTCGCGGATCGGCTCGGGATGCCGTGGCAGCAGATGGTCGATCTCGGGTCGAAGATGTCGGGGGCGCTTCAGGCCGCCCATGACGTCGGGGTGCTGCATCGTGACGTGAAGCCGGCCAACATCCTGTGGTCGGCGTGGAACGAGCCCCAGCTCGCTGATTTCGGCATTGCACGGCTACACGACACGACCCGCACGGCACCGGGGATGGTGGTCGCCAGCCTGACGTGGGCCGCCCCGGAGGTGCTGGAGGGCAAGCCGGCCAGCCCCGCATCCGACCTCTACTCGCTGGCCGCTTGCCTACACGCGGCCATCACCGGCCGATCGCCCTACGCCCCCGGGCCGGACGAGCCGCTCGCCACCACCGTGGCCCGCATCGCGTCCCAACCGGCGGCCGACTTGACTGCCTACGGCGTCCCGCACGACCTCAACGAGGTGATCGCGGCCGCCATGGCCAAGGACCCGGCACGGCGTCCAGCCAGCGCCCGGTCCTTTGGCGATGCCCTCGTGGGTGCGGCTGCAGCGCAACCGGCCATGGATCGCGTGCCCGCCCCGGTCCCCACCATCGAGCCCGTCGTCGTCGAGCCCGTCGCCGTCGTTGAACCGAGCTCTTGGGAGCAACCGGGCCCTGTCGAACGACCGCACGTTCCCGCCAGCGAGGAACGGGTTGCATCTCGCACCCCGGACCCGACCCTTGTCGCGGAGCGATCGGGCGGAGTGGGCCGCAGTCAAAGGACCAGCGACGTTCCTGCCATTGGTGATGGACCGCAGGAGGACCGGCGCCGCAGGTTGAGGCTCGCCGCTGTGCTCGGCGCCTGCCTCGTCGCCTTGCTGCTGGTGCTGCTCGGTCGACAGTGGCTGAGCCGGAACGACACAGGTTCCTCGGCCGACCGCCGCAGCTCGACATCCGCAACCGGCCAAACCTCGGGGAGGGGGACCCGGAGCGCCAGCACCGCCAACTCCAGCGCGCCGGCCACGAACACCGGCCCAGGCACGTCCGGCGCTGTACCGACCACCGACACACCAACCACCGAAGCACCCACGACCGACCCCCCGATCCGGCCGTCGCAGACGGATCCGGGGCCCACCTCCTCGGCGCCAACCACGGCTGCCACCACCTCCTCGACCGTCGTGCCCGGACAAGGCGCCACGCAGGTCGCCGACACGCTCAACCGCTACTACAGCCTCATCGGGCGGGGCGAGTACAACACGACCTGGGCCCAACTCACTCCCGAATACCAACGGAGGACCGGAGGGTTCGACGCCTACACCAGGTTCTGGAAGCACTACGACCGGGTCGATCTGTCGAACATACGAATCCATGGTGACCTGACCGGCACCGCCACCCTGCGCTACCACCAGACGGACGGCGCGGTCGTCCAGGAGTCGGGTCGCTTCCGTTTCGTGCGGCGCCCGTCCGGTGATCTCGCCATCGCCGACTACCGGGTGTCGTCGAGGATCGGCTGATCGTCGCTCGAGACAGGTTTCCCGTCGCAGGTGGATTTAGTGTTAAATGAAGGTACGGTTTCCGTATGAGCAGGAGCGTGCTGGTCACCGGAGCCGGGTCGGGGATCGGCTTGGCCACAGCCGTCGCGTTGGCCAAGGGTGGGCACCGTCCCCTGGCTGGGGTCCACCGCGAAGATCAGTGTGATGTAGTTGGCAAGGCCGCAGCCGAGGCTGGCGTGGCCATCGAGACCGTCGTCCTTGACGTCTCTGATGCCGACGCCTGCGCCGACGTGGTCGCCAGCCAACCTCTCGAGGGGCTTGTCAACTGTGCGGGGTACGTCAACGGTGGCGCACTGGTCGACATCGACGACGCCGAGATCCGTCACCATCTCGAGGTCATGATGCTGGCGCCGATCCGACTGGCGCGGCTGGCCCTGCCCTCCCTCCGTGAACATCGGCCCGGACGGATCGTCAACATCGGGTCGGTGCTCGGGCAGATGAGCACGCCCCTCATGGGCTGGTACGACGGCACGAAACACGCGCTCGAGGCACTGACCGACGCCCTCCGGATGGAACTGGGCGCCGACGGGGTCCACGTGGTCCTGGTCGAGCCCGGAGCGATCCGCACTCCGGTCTACGCCAAGGCGCGAGCGGAGATGACGGATCGGCAGCCCTCTACATACACGGCGGCCTACCGTCGGTGGAGCGATCTCACCAAGGCGTTGGAGCCCTTGTTCACCACACCTGACGCCGTCGCTCGCACGGTGGTGCGGGCCTTCGAGGACGAGCGGCCCCGTCAGCGCTACTACGTCGGTCTGGGTGCCCCATTCGCGCCGTGGTTGTACCGCATCACTCCCCCCATCGCGCGCGACATCGTGCTGCGTCGCGTTCTGAAGCTCTGAGCCCAGGTCTCTTCCGCAACATGTGGCCTGACGACCTCTAGAACCCCCAGCGGGCGATGTTGAGGAGTCGTCCCTCGCGGCCAAAGGCTCACGGATCGGGTCGAGCCGTGGCGCACGGGCTCAGTCCCCAGTGGTGTGCACCACGTAGGTGGAGCAAGGGGAGTTGTGCACGACCTTGCTCGGGACGTTGCCGAGCACAAAGCGCCGCAACTGGCCGATCCCCTTGTTGCCCACGACGATCAGCCTGGCCTCGACTTCCTTGGCCACCTCGATGATCGTGTCGGCGGGGTCACCGACTGCGGCGTGAGTGTGAACCTGAATTCCGGCCGCGCGGGCTCGCGAAGCGATGTCGGCGAGCAACGAATCGACCTCGCTGTGGGACGACACGGTTCCGCTGAACTCGCGCGGCAACCCTTCTGTGTGCACTCGGGCTGGCGCGTAGGCAGACACGATGTGAAGGGGTTCGTCGAACGCGTCGGCCAAACGGGCCGCTTCGATGACCGCGGCTGTAGCGGTGTTCGACCCGTCAGTGCCCACCACGATCGGACCGGTCGACGCCTTCATCCCGTCACCCCAATTGACGAACTGACCCTCATCCATGATCGCTCCCCGCTGCCGGCTACAGGTCAGCAGTTTCGGTCAACTAGAGCGCCTCGGCAATGCCTTCGTCCCAGGTGTTTACATGTGGGCTGTGATCCCGGCATCCATCGACGAGGTGAGCATCGACTGGTTGACCGACGTCACCGGGTTCGAGCTGGACAGCGCCCACGTTGAGCAGATCGGAGCGGGCATCGGGGTGAGCAGCGCCCTCTACCGGGTGCACCTGCGCGGACCGGTCTGTCCGGGCAGCGTGATCGTCAAGCTGCCTGCTCTGGACCCGGCGGCGGTCTTCACCTCGACGATGCTGCGCATGTACATCCGCGAAGTGCGCTTCTTCAACGAACTCGCCTCCCAGTCGCCGGTACGCGTGCCGGCGAGCCTGCACGGCGCCGTCGACGAAGAGACCAGCCGTTTCGTCCTGGTGATGGAAGACGTTGGTCACATGCGCATCGTGGACCAGGTCGTGGGTATGGCGGCAACCGACGCAGAACGGGCGGTCGACGAGCTGGCGGCCTGGCATGCCACATGGTGGCGACAGGCTGACCAGCTCGCCGAGGCGGGCGTGACCGTGAGCCTCGGCGATCCCGTTTACCCGGCCGTGCTGCCCGGAGTCTTCGAGGAAGGATGGCGCAAGGTCACCGCCGCGCTCGACGTGCCTGACTCGATCCTCGACGTCGGTCCTCGCTTCGGCGCGGCCATCCCTGGCCTTCTGGCCGATCTCTGCCGCCGACCGACCACAGTGATCCACGGCGACTACCGGGCGGACAACATCCTGTTCGCTCCGGACGGATCGGTGGTCCTGTTGGACTTCCAGCTCATCGGCACGGGCAGCGGCGCCTACGACCTTGCCTACTTCGTCACCCAGAGCCTGACCACCGAGGTGGCGGCCGAACATGAACGCACGCTGTTCGATCGTTGGACCATGGGCCTGCGAGACGGCGGCGTGCCCGTCGAGGATCTTCGACGCATGTGGGAGGACTACCGCACGGCGGCTCTGTTCTGCCTCGTGTACCCAGTGGTGGCCAGCCGGGGGATGGACCTCACCGACCCCCGGCAGCGTCAGCTCGTTGAGTGCATGAACGACCGATTCGCGCGCGCCGTCGACGAGCTCGACCTCGCCGAGTTGCTCTGAGCGCGGCGGCCGGGCTCGTTCAGGCTCTGCGAGAGCTGGACCCGGCCCTGGCCCGCGTGACCTTGGCGCGGGTTTGCGCGCCCTTCTTGGCGCTCACCTTTCGCTTGGCCGCGTTACTGGCGCGCGTCTGCGCTGCTTTCTTGGCGGCGTGAACTCGCTTGGGATCGCTCCGAAGGACACGCCTGCGAATCTCTTCAGCGGCAAACGTCAAGTCTTCGATCGCTTGGCGGGCCAGCCTTTCGCCGTCCGCTCCGGCTTCACTGCGCCTGCCGTCCAGAGCTGCGACCGACTTCGCTACCTTCTTGCGCAGACCGCGCGCCCGAAGCACCTCGAAGAGATCTGCACCACTTGTATCAGCCATGTCACCTCCCTCCGGCACGATACCGGACGACTTCATCTGGCGGCCAGGCTCGATCCCAGCGCAGTGAGTGTGCCAGATGAGCGAAGCTGACTCGCTGATCAAGCCGGGGGTGAGCCGAGCGGGGAGCGGGCGAGCGCCAGCACATCGTCCTCACTGAGCTCACCTCCCCGGCGCGAGGCATCGAGGTAGTGGTCGGGATCGAGTGCGGAGCGAAGTGGGCCGAGCTCGCGCTCGAGGTAGGCGTCCTCGATTGGTGCACGAGGGACCTCCGCAGACGTGCGGATGGCATCCGCGGCGCCAACGAGGAGAACTGCACGCTCCGCCTCGTCTGAGACACCGGCGGCCAGAGCACATGCTTCGATCGTCGAGGCGAACAGGTCAGGATCGTCGAGCTCCACGATGCGGGGCAGGTTCTCGGAGAGCAGGTGGTGGCCCTTGGTCACATCGCCAGCGCGTATCAGGGCCGCGCCGAGGTTGCTCTGATCGACCGCGACGGCCCAGGCATCCTCGAGCCGCTGATCGATCGCGAGCGCCTCCGAGAGCGACGAGATCGCCTCGGTCAAGGCGCCGACGCCGGTAGCGACCACGCCAAGGTTGGAGAGCGCCGATGCCAACCGGAGGTCGTTGCCACATGCACGGGCCACCGATGCGCTCTCCTCCATGAGCGCCTTTGCTTCCGTAGGTTGACCCTGCGCCCAACGAGCGACACCCAGGCTGTTGAGCTCCTGGGCGATGCCGACGTCGTCGTCGTTGGCGCGCCACAACGCGAGCGAGCGTTCGAACGATGCTGCGGCCTCATCATTGTCACCCTGCTGCTGCTGAAGCACACCAAGTGCATGTGACGCCTTCGCCCGAGCCCTTGGGTCGACCGCGTTGTACGCGGCGATGGAGTCGCCTTCCTCAGCCACTGCTCGTTCGAGCCACGCCCGACCCTCCGATGCCCGGCCGTGCGTGTACCAGAACCAGCCGAGCGCACTGGCCAAGCGCATAGCCAGAACTTGGTCACCTCCGCTCGATGCCCAATTGAAGGCCGCCGCGAAGTTGCCATGCTCGATCGAAAGTCGGTCGCTCCAGAGCAACTGCTGCGGCCCCCGCAACTGCGTTTCGGCCTCCTCGGCGAGGGATGTGAAGTACGCGGCGTGACGTCGATGAGACGCGTCCGCTCCCTCGCTGGAAGCCAACTGGGTAAGGGCGAACTCTCGCACGGCGGCGAGCAGCGAGATTCGAGTACCGCCGTCGGGGCCGTCGTCGAGGGTGACGAGACCGACACCTGCGAGGTTGTCGATGACTTCGAACGCGTCGATGCGCTCATGCTCATCGGCGATGACGGCGGTAAGTGCGGCGAGGTCACATCCGCCCGCGAAGACGCCGAGCGCGAGGAACAAGTGTTGGTCGCGGGCGGTGAGTAGGTCGTAGCTCCACGCGATGGTGGCGGCCAACGCGCGCTGCCGGTCGGGACGATCGAGATCCATCGACTTCAGCGACAGTTGTTCGGACAATGTCGCATCGAGGTCCTTCGGACTGAGCATCCTGATCCGGGCCGCGGCGAGCTCGATCGCCAGGGGAAGACCTTGCAGTTTCGAGCAGATCGCGGCCACGGTCGCACGGTTGGTCTCGTTCAACTCGAACGCCGGCCGGACCCTGCGCGCTTCACGTACGAACAACTCAACTGCCGGAGAGGAAGCGAGCTCATCGGGCGTTGTGTTCCCGGTGGGCACTGCCAGTGGCGGGATTGGACACTCCTGCTCGGCCCGTACTCTCAATGGGCCGCGTGAGGTGGCGATGAGGACGGAATCGGTTCGGTCGAGCAGCGTCGAAGCAACCGAGGTCGCCTCGCGAAGCTGCTCGAGGTTGTCGAGGACGAGGAGTGGTTCGCGTCCGGAGAGTTCGTCAAGAACTGCGACCTCGGCGTCATCCGCACCCGCAGCACCGAGTGCGGCGGCCATGGAGTCCCAAGCCGACATCAGCGTTCGCGCCTGCTCCAGCGCAACGAAGTAGATGCCATCGACGAAGCGGTCGGCGAGCGAGCGTGCGACCTCCAACGCGACGCTTGTCTTGCCTGTTCCGCCCGGGCCGGTCAGCGTCACCAAGCGGCAGCCACCCGTGGTCATACGACGGAGGTCATCAATGATGTCGTCGCGTCCGACGAGGCGAGCCCGCGGCGCAGGGAGGTTGGTGGGGGTGCCGAGGCTCTTGATAGCGGTGGTGACGTCGATGAGCCCGGCCACGACGAGTTGGTAGATGCGCTCGGGGTGAGGGAGGTCCTTGAGGCGATGCCGTCCCAAGTCGCGGTATGCCACCCCATCGAGCTCTATGCCCGACATCTCGTCGTGGAGGTCCGCGCTGATCACGATCTGCGCGCCGTTGGCGGTGGCCGCGATCCGCGCCGCTCGGTTCAAGTCCAGCCCGACGAAGCCCTCTTCGTGACGAGCGGGTTCGCCGACGTGGAGGCCCATGCGCACACGAACGGTGGCGTTGGCTGGCCATTGGTTCTCCACCAGCCCCCGTTGAGCCTCTATAGCGGCGCGCACCGCCGCATCCGCCGTCCCGAACACAACGAAGAAGCTGTCGCCCTCGGTGCCCATCTCGTGGCCGCCTTGTGCGGCGATGGCACCTCGCATGATCCTTCGCTGGTCGGACAACACGTTGGCGTAGCTCGGCCCGAGCGCCCGAAGCAGCCGAGTCGAGCCCTCGATGTCGGTGAACAGCATGGTGATGCGACCGGTGGGGAGAGGCACCGAGCGCAAGTTTCACATGTCGACGCGACCGAAGGCGGTCGCCGATCAGGGGAGAGGCACTCGTCCAAAGCTGAACAGGGCGGACACCCAGTAGGTATCCAGATCGTCCACCTCGACCATGGTGCCAGGCTTGCGCGCTTGCACGATCTGACCATCGCCGATGTACATCGCGACATGGCTCACCGTGCCGGTCGAGGTATAGAAGACCAAGTCTCCAGGCTGCAGCTCCTCACGGCTGATCGGCGTGGTCGCGGCCCACTGCTCCGCCGCGCTGCGAGGCAGGGAGACATCGGCCTGCTGCCAGGACCATTGGGTGAGACCGGAGCAGTCGAACCCGGTTTCGGGACTCGACCCGCCATAGGTGTATGGGACGCCGATCTGGGATTTCGCGGCGTCCACGGCGATCATGTTGCGATCGCAGCCCGTCAACGTCAGAGCGCAGACGGTCAAGACCGCAGCCAAGGCCACCAGCCGCAGCGGGCTTCTCATGGCTCCCCGACCACGGCCGTTCACGGCTTCCCCCCGGACCAGTTGCCGTGCCCTGAGCCCCCAGTTCGACACGAATGTGTTCGAAATGGTCTGGCCCCTCCGGCGTTGAAGGCCAGAACGTAATCCAACTGTAAAGATCCCGACAAGTCGCCCTTTGCGGGCGGCAGCAGGTGAGCGCCTGTCTTGATGACTCGTCTACTGGATCGCGCTGACCGCTCGAGCTATCACCAGCACCGACGTGATGAGTGCGGCGATGCTCTGGATGCTCATCAGGAGCTTGGCTCTGCTGGAGAGGGGCATCGTGTCGGTGGGGCTGAAGGCAGTCGAGTTGGTGACCGACACGTAGAGGTAGTCGACGAGCGCGGGGGTCCAGTTCGCCTTCTCCGACGACGAGGCCGCCACCTCATCTATTGCGTCGGCGTTCTCGTCCTGGGAGAAGCGGAAGTCGGCGGCCGGCAGCTCGTGGCGTGGCAGCTGAGTGCGCTTGATAGGACCCCCGCGGTCGAGCTCCCAGTAGCCGAGGCCGAACACGATGATGTTGGTGAGCCACACCTGCAGCGCGGCGAGGAGCAGCGGCCTGCCAGCCTGGGCCTTACCTGACACCAGAGCACGGATGAGCAACCCGAGCGAGAAGAGGTTGGCGGCGCCGATGACCGCTACCAGGGCGATCGACAGCGCTCGCGACCATCGCGTTTCGCGTCGGAACCGGCGCGGGTTCACGGCGATGAGCGGGATCAGGAGGAACAGCTCGAGGATCGGTACCACGAACCTCGTGCCGAGGAGCAACTCGCTCGGGAGGGCGGCATAGAGGACGATGCCGGCGAGGACGGCGATGACGGCCGGTAGACGTCCTTCGGCGCTGCGTACGCGCCGAGGTCCGCCTTCCTCCTTCCTCGGGTCGGTCTCCGGCGCCTGGTCCGTCATTAGCCATGACGGGTCTAGCCCTTGTTGACAGGCTGCTACGGGATCCCTGCTGAAGCCTCGGACGTTCGACCTCGTCGGAGCGACCCGATCTGTTACCGTCGGTAACATGTCATGGTTTGCAGCCGCTCCCACCGCGGTCGAGAGCCGTTCAGGAACGCCGGCGATGGGTGGCTCCCTTCCGCCGTCCCCGGACTTGCCACAACTCGGCGGAGTGGCTGAGCCGCCGACGCCACCGACGCTGCACAGTGTGCTCCGCAGGCATGGCCGCCGATTCGCCACGGACTCGGTCATCCCGGTCGTGCTGTTCATCGTCCTCAACGCAACTGCCGGGATCGGCTGGGCCATCGCCGCGAGCACGGTCTGGTCGGCGAGCCTCGTCGTCCTACGCCGGCGCCGACGGGAAGCAGCTGGCGTCCTGGTGTGGTTCAGCCTCGGGTTCGTCGCCTTGCGCGGTATCGCAGGACTGCTCACCCGGTCGGACGCCGTCTACTTCGGGCCGGGGATCATCAACACGTTGCTGGTGGCGCTGGTCTTCGCCGGCTCTGTCAGCCTTCGGCGTCCGATCGTCGGCATGATCGCTCCGATCTTCTATCCCTTCCCCGACGACGTCCGCTCCCACCCGACCTACCGGAGGGTGTTCTCCCGCCTGACGCTGGCTTGGGCGGCCCTGCTCGCCTCGACCGGCGCGCTGCAGGTCTGGTTGCTGGCGACCACCTCGACCAACACCTACCTCATGGTCCGCTCCGCGGTGAGCTGGCCGCTCAGCCTCGGACTCTTCGTCATCTCGCTCCGTTACCCGCGCCGGGCCTTCGAACGCGATGCCGAGCTCAGCGTTCGCCTCACTGCGGCGAGGTAACGGCCGACCACACCGGGACCCGCGGCGACAACCGGCCCGGTCAGTCACGTTCCAGTGACAGTTGAACTCATCGATGTCCAAGTGACACGTCGCTGCTTCAGCCTGACCTAAGACCTTCTGGTGCTCATCGCCAGCCTCCGGTTGGCTAGACGGGCGCCAATCGATAGCGGCCCCCGTCGTCCGGCACGACCCGCCCACCCGACGGCGCGCCGAAGTGAGTCCCAAGCAGCAGAGCACCCGACGCCCCAAGTTGCGCGAGCATCCGCGCCCGCGTCTCGCGAGCCTGCTCGGCGTCACTGTCGCCCACCTCCGACCACGATGGCTCGGCCAGTTGCACCGGGTGGTGCAGCCAGTCACCGCTGATCATCGCGACCTCACCGGCCGACTCGATCCACAGCGACACGTGCCCCGGCGTGTGGCCGGTGGTCGATTCAAGGCGCAGGCCGTGGCCGAGGTCGGCATCCTCCTCGACGACTTCGCCGAGGCCGGCGTCGAGCACCGGAGCGACGCTGTCGAGCCACACGTTCGGCTCGAAGTTGCCCGGATCCCGGGCGAAGGCGAGCGCCCGCTCGGTGTACAGGTACCGGGCTCTGCCGAAGGTCGGCACCCAAGTGTCGGCATCTTCGTCGCGCCGGGTCCCCCAACCGACGTGGTCGGCGTGGAGGTGGGTATGCACGACGTGGTCCACAGCCCCGACGCCGAAACCGGCTCCCTCGAAGCGCTCCATCCAAGGCCAAGCACCGTCGGTCCAGAACGGCAGCATGCGCTGTCGCCCGTTACCCACACACGGGTCGACGACAACCGTGCGGTTGCCGACCTCGACGACAAAGGCCTGGATCCGCAGCGACACGTTCCCGTGCTCGTCGGCGTGATCAGGCACCAGCCACTCATGGGTAGCGACAGCTTCCGCCGTCGCTTCGGGGAAGAACAGCTCCGGCGGTATGTGATCGGTCTGCTCTTCGCAGATTCCCGTGATCCCCACGTCGCCAACCGTCCACCGCTGCAGGCCATCTTCCACGTCTGCGGACCGTACATGTCCGCGCCACAGCGACGGGAGCCGGGAGCCGGGAGCCGGGCGCCGTCTGTGTCGAGACAGCGCGCGGATGTGCGTCCACCGGCACCGTGGGAGGACGGAGTTGGCCCAAGTCGGCACGTACGGCTGGACCTGGCGAGCCTGTCGGAGAACAGCGAGGGGCCAGTCGCTGGCTGAACGTCCCCTCAGCCAACCCGGCCCGCAGCAGCCTTGGCCAACGGCGCCAACAGCTGCGGGGCTTTCGCCCTGAGGCTCGGGTGCCCGTTGTAGAACAGCGTCACCACAACCAAGGTCTTGCCTTGGAGGACATCGATGTCGGCGGCCCCATTGCGGTCGATGAAGAAGGCTTGATCGCCAACGTCGACGCTCCTGGCGCCCGTTCCGACCGAGCGGTTGCTCTGGAAGGTGTCAGCTGCATCGGGTTCACCGTTGAAGCGAACCTGAACATGGTCCCCGCCCGGGAACGGATAGTTGCAGAAGGCGAGGGCGCTGCTCCCCGACGGCTGGCCGACCTTGAAACCGCTCGCACTGGCCACCTCATCCACGGTGAGCAGGTCGCACGGATCGGTGATTGCCGTTGGCTTGTCATTCGCTGGTCGGGCCGATGTGGAGACCGTCGCAGAGGTCCGCTTGTCGGAGCGCTGAGCGGTCGAATCGCCTCCTCCTGCACCGCATGCCGCGACGAGCCCGGCGGCCAGCACCAATGAGGCGACCAGTCGCTTGGGTGGCGTCATCTCGCTCAGCGCTTTTTCAGTAGGCCGAAGACCCCGCGGGCGACCGTGTTCATCATCGACCTTCCTTCCCGGCTCCTCAGATAGGAGACCACGGTGTGTTCAGCGTCGGCGGCCTTGCCGCCGCCGCCGCCGCCGCCGCCGCGCCTAGGCGGCCGTCTCGGCCGCGCCTGTCCGCTTGGCCTATCGCTGTCCTGCGGCGGGGAGGGCGAAGCTGGCGGAACGGCGATCGGCGGCGTGGCCGGCGCCATCTTCGCCAGCAGCAACTCACGAGCCGATTCACGGTCGATCTCCTTGGAGTAGGTCGCCCAGAGCGGGGAGGCCTTGGCCAGCGATTCCACTTCCGCCGGGTCGATGGCGTTCATGGCTGATGCCGGCGGCAACAACCGGGTCCACACGACCGGCGTAGGGGCGCCCCGCTCGGAGAGGATCGTCACCATCGCCTCCCCTGTGCCGAGCTGCGTCAGGTCCTCCTCGAGGTCGTAATCCTCGGTCTTGGGATAGGTGGTCACGGCCGCCTTCAACGCCTTGGCGTCGCGTGGCGTGAATGCTCGCAGAGCGTGCTGGATGCGATTGCCGAGTTGGCCGAGCACCGCCTCCGGCACGTCGTCGGGGAGCTGGGTGACGAAGAAGACGCCGACCCCCTTGGACCGGATGAGTCGCACGGTCTGCGCGATCTGGTCCAGGAACGGCTTGGAGGCATCCTCGAACAGGAGATGGGCCTCGTCGAAGAAGAAGACGAGCTTCGGCTTGTCGAGGTCGCCCACTTCCGGGAGGTGCTCGAACAGCTCGGCGAGCAGCCACATGAGGAATGTCGAGAAGAGCTTCGGTTTGTCCTGCACCGCAGCCAGCTCGAGGCAGCTGATGACGCCTCGCCCATCCGCCGTGGTCTGTAGCAGATCGGTGAACGCCAGCTCGGGCTCGCCGAAGAAGGCGTCGCCCCCTTGGTCTTCGAGCTCGCTGATCGAGCGGAGCAACACCCCGGCGGTCGACGCCGACAGGCCGCCGATGCCCTTCAGGTCAGCCTTGCCGTCGTCGCTCGTGAGGTACTGTAGAACTGCTCGGAGATCGGTCAGATCGAGCAACGCCAGACCTGCCTGGTCGGCGTAATGGAAGATCAGCGACAGCGAGGAGGTCTGGGTGTCGTTCGCCCCGAGCACCTTGGCCAGGAGCTGCGGCCCGAACGAAGACACGGTGGCCCGCACTGGCACGCCCGGTCCAAGACCACCGAGCGACAGGAACGTGACGGGGCTGGCCGCCGGCTCCCGAGCTGCACCGAGCTCGTGCAACCGGGCCTTCACCTTGTCGTCGAACGTTGCCGCATGACTGAGACCGGACAGGTCGCCTTTGATGTCTGCAGCGAAGACCGGCACGCCGATGGCCGAGAGTTGCTCCGCCATGAGCTGCAGGGTGCGTGTCTTGCCTGTGCCGGTGGCTCCGGCGATCAGACCGTGTCGGCTGAGCATGGCCGCGGGTATCTGCACCATTGCCTCGGGGAACACGACCGCGTCCTTGACAGCGCGGCCCAGGTCGAGCGCCGCCCCCTGCGCGGCGTAGCTCGCGGAGATTCGGCTCGGGAAGTCGCTCGTCTCGGCCATGGTCGGCGACATTACGTCTCACCGGGTGCTCGCCGACCGCAGAAGCGCTCACTGCATATGTCGAAGCCCGGCGCCGATCGTTGGCCGCCGCCGGAGCCGTCGGCCAAAGTGGGTCTACCGGCTGTAGAGATCTTTGGCCGTACCTAACCGGAATGCCAGCAATGCGTCAGCGAACTGAGAGGTACGGGTGGTTCAGTGACCGGCGAGTACCTGTTCTCCAAGTACGGGAAGGACAGCGGTGACGTCGCCATCGACTACGTCAACTTCCACTGGTACGTGACCGACCAAGCCGACTACACCGCCGGTGACACCCAGGCGTTGCGTGACACGATCGACTACGTCCAGCGGGTCACCGGCAAGCGGGCCATGACGAACGAGATCGGCCAGTACGGGCTGATGCCCGCGGCGGTCACCGGCACGCTCAACGTGCTCATGCCCGACAAGAACCTGCCTTGGGCGCTGTGGTTGACCACGATGGGCTGCCGGCGCGCGCCCTCCACGACTATGACCCCAACGACTTCGTCCCCGAGCGCGACGTGCGACCGAACTGCGTGGCGTTCCGCCGCAGCGTCAGCCAGTGGGCACGGTGATCTGCGGCTAGCGATCCGGGCCGTCAGGAGGCCGCGGTGATCGGTGATGAGCGGTTCGGGTAGTGGGGCTTCGGCCTGGAGGAGGTGGCATGCCGAACCGGATCGACGAACCGTGGGGCATCTCCGGCTCGGTGGTGGTGGCCACGTGACTCCGGCTCGACCCAAGGGCGCGGCTGAACGGCTCGAGACCTACCGGGCCAAGCGGGACTTCTCGACCACACCGGAACCCAGCGGATCGGCCGGATCACCGCCGGCGGAGGACGGTTGGCGCTATGTCGTGCAGCGCCACCGGGCCCGGCGGTTGCACTACGACCTCCGCTTGGAAGTCGACGGCGTGCTGGCCAGCTGGGCCGTTCCCAAGGGGCCGACGCTCGACCCGAAGGCCCGGCACCTGGCGGTCCACGTCGAAGACCATCCGCTCGACTACTTCGACTTCGAAGGCGTGATACCCCGCAGGGGAGTACGGCGGCGGCGACGTGATCGTGTGGGACTGGGGTACCTGGTCACTGGCCTGCGGTGAGGACCCGGCGGCGGCCATCGAAGCGGGCGAGGTCCATTTCGATCTGACCGGCGACAAGCTGGCCGGCCGGTTCGTGCTCGTTCGCCGGGGCGAGCGTTCGGCGAAGGAGCAGTGGCTGCTGCTTCACAAACAGGACGACCATGCTCAACCCGGCTGGGATCCGGAAGCCCACCCGCAGTCGGTCAAGAGCGGACGCACGAACGACCAGGTGAAGGCCGAACCGGCTGCGCTGTGGCGCAGCGATCTGCCGGCCGACGAGGCCAAGGTGGACCTGGCCTGGGAGGCGCCCACCAGCGAGGAGCTGGCCGCTCTGGACGCCCTCGGTGGAGCGGGCGAGTGGCTGCTCCAGGGCCGCACGCTGAAGCTGACGAACCTCGACAAGGTGCTGTTCCCGGCACTACCGGACGAGGAGCCGGTGACCAAGCGGGATCTCGTCCGCTACCACGCGTGCATCGCACCGCACATGCTCCGGTACCTGGCTGGCCGGCCGCTCAACCTTCACCGGTACCCGAACGGCGCCCATCGTGCGGGCTTCTGGCACAAGGAGGTGCCGAGCCATGCGCCGGGCTGGATCCGCCGCTGGCGCAACATCGAGGCTGACCCCGGTGAGACCGAGTGGTACTTCGTGGCCGACAGCGTTCCGACGTTGGCCTGGCTGGCCAACTACGGAGCGCTCGAGCTACATCCGTGGACCTCCCGGGTGGTCGATGTGCATCGTCCGACCTGGGCGTTCATCGACATCGACCCGGGTCCCGACAACTCCTTCGACGACGTGCTCGTGCTGGCCCGGTTGTACCGCACCGCGCTGGATCATCTCGGCGTCGCCGGCGCTCCGAAGGTGACGGGCCAACGAGGCGTGCAGATCTGGGTGCCTGTCGCCGACCACTACACCTTCGACGAAACCCGCGCCTGGGTGGAGAACGTGTCACGAGCGGTCGGCGCGACCGTGCCTGAGCTCGTGAGCTGGGCGTGGCAGAAGAAGGACCGGGACGGGTCGGCCCGGCTCGACTACACCCAGAACGCCATCAACCGGACCCTGGTGGCTCCGTTCAGCGCCCGCCCCGCGGCCGGGGCGCCCGTGTCGGTGCCGATCACCTGGGACGAGCTAGACGATCCGGACTTGCGACCAGACCGCTGGACGATCCGGACCGTGCTGGATCGGGTGGCTTCAGCCGGCGATCCGCTGGCCGGGTTGGTCGGTCGCCCGCAGGTGCTGCCGCCGCTCTGATCCCGCCGCCGCCCGACTGCGCCCAGTGACGCTCCCGACGCGCGGCATCACCAGGACAGCGGCGCCTTCGACGGCACCGCGGCAAGGTCCCACGGCCGCGGGGACCGCTTGTCCAGCGAACGCTGGAAGTCGAGGATGGCCGTCTCTTCCTCGGCCACTTGTACGTCGTCGGGCACGGCGGAGGACTCGGGATGGGCCAGACGCCACATGGTCGGTGAGCATCCGCCGCCCGCGAGGTGGGCCAGCCAGCTGTGGCTCAGCTCGTGGTCCCGGCTCATGGTCCAGGTGTCATCGCCGTACCCGAGCTCGGCGGCTACCCGAAGCGAATGGTCATCACGGTTCGGCGTCGAGCCGACCTTGGTCCCATCCGGGAAGCGGGTCTCGACGTACTGGCTGTCCTCGTCCACGAGCACAGCACAGCTGGGAAAGATGTACCGCACGCCGATGACGCTAGTTGTGGGCTGCGCTCCCCAGTGGACTCAACCCGTGCTGGTTCGCCCGGTCGCCTGGTCAAGCTCGGCGCGGTGCTCCGACGGCCGATGGCGGTTACAGATCCAGATCTCGTGGCCGGGTTGTCTCACCACCTCCATGCCGGTGGTGCGAAGCATTGCTTCGACGGCCGCCGCGTTGGGCACCCACCAATTCGTCTGGTCACCCGCCATGCGGTGCTCGACGAACGCCATCGAGGGCCAACCGGGTGCGGCCAGCATGTCGCGGTCGTCGAGGGAGAAGTCCGGTGGCGGCTCGATCCGCTGCTCGCCGTTCATCGTCAACGTCTGCAGGACAAGGGTGTCCCGTACCCGCTCGGCCACCAGGTCGAGGGCCAGCAGCGGGTAGCGCAAGTGGTACAGCACACCCATGAACAGGACCAGATCGAACGTCTCGTCGAGACGGGCCAGGTCGTAGACGCCGAGCAGACGGAACTCGATCCGGTCGTCCAGCCCCAGTCGGCCCCGTGCCCAGCACGCCTGCTCCAAGTAGTGCGGATCGTGGTCGAGGCCGAGGACGTCCGCCCCCCGCTTGGCCAGCTCGAAGCTGTAGAAGCCGGCGTTGCACCCGATGTCGAGGGCACGACAGCCCCGAAGGTCTTCCGGCAACGCCCCCGCCAGCTGGTTCCACTTGAACGCAGGGAAGTCTCCCAGTGGGTGATCCGGCGCGGTCTGCACGCCACCCGGCAGGCGCAGGTTGTGGAACCAGGGACCGAGCTCGACGATCTCACCGTCGAGGCCCGCGCCGCCAGCGGACTGCAACGTCACGCCGACTCCTTCAGTCGCATCCGTCGCACGTGGCCTTCGAGCTCGATGGCCCGGTGCTCCGCAGTGTGGGCGGCCAGCACTCGTCGGCGAGCGGCGCGGCCAACGCTGACCCGAGTGTCCACATCCAACGACGTCAGCGTGGCGATGACGTCGGCCGAGTCGTCGGCCAGGAAGATCTCGCGTGCTGGTTCGAAGAACGAGTCGAGTCCCGACCAGCGATCTGAGAGCACGGGCACGGCGCAGGCCGCCGCCTCGAACAGCCGGACGCTCGGGGACCAACCAGCGCGCACCATGTCGGCCCGGGTGAGGTTCAGCGTCATCCGCTGCGCGGCATAGAACGCGGGGTGGTCACGCGGCGCCAGGTGCTCGATCCGCTCAACGTTGGCCGGCCACACGATGTCGTCGGGGTACTGCGGCCCGGCGACCACAAAGCGCAGATCCGGTAGCTGCCGCGCCGGCTCGAGCAGCAGGCGCTCCAGCGCCGGTTGGCGATCGGCTCCGTAGGTGCCGAGGTAGCCGAGGTCCCAGCGCAGCGGAGAATCGATTGGCTGGTAGGCCTCAGGGTCGACCAGGCAGTGGAACGCGGCGGCGTGTGGTGCCCCGTAGCGCTGTTGCAGCAGGTCCAGGGTTGGACCGCCCGTGAAGGACAGGTACAGGTCGAACAAGGGGATCAACTCGGCCGTGAGGTAGGCGCAGTCACCGTTCACCACCGAGGCGAGGGTGACCGGCGTGTCGATGTCATAGAAGGCCTTCACCCCGGTCGCGGTGGCCAGCACCCAATCGGCCACGGCGACCCCGTCAGGGACGTAGGAGCCGACCACCACGAGATCAGCGGCCGCCACGTCGGCGGCGAACCGGGCACGCAGTTCAGCCACGGATCCGCACAGCTCGGTGGTTCCGCCTGGCGGGTGACGCAGGTCGCGATGTTCGGCGTACCAGGGCACGTCGCGTTCGAGGAACAAGACACGGTGACCACGCCGTCCGAGCGCGGCCATGAGGCCGCGGTAGTTCGTCGCGTGACCGTTGCCCCAAGACGACGTGATCGACAGTCCGATGAACACGATCGACAGCGCGTTCATGATCCTCTACTCACTTGGAGTTGCCGGCGCGCGAGCGCAACAGATCGTCGACCTGTACGGCTCGGTGGCCGTAGGTGTGCTCACCGAGCACCCGGGCCGCCGCCCGCCGACCGATCTCGCCGGCTCGCAGCTCGTCCAACGCCTCGACGTTCGCGGCCACCGCCGCGCCGTCCTCAGCTACGAGGACCTCGAGGTCTGGTTCGAGGAAGTCGCTGATCCCCTCCCAAGCATCGGTGAGCAGACATGCGCCGGCCCCCGCCGCTTCGAAGACGCGCGTGGCGGGGGACCAGCCGTTGGCCACCATGCTGTCGCGGGTGACGTTGAGGACAGCACGGGACGAGCAGTTGAAGGCGTTGTGGTCCGCGGTGCCCACGTGACCGATGGCGCGCACGTTCGGCGGCATCGGCTTGCTGTCCCACCCGTTGCCGCCGAGGAGGAACGACCGGTCCGGTAACAGCGCCGCGGCGCGAAAGAAGAACTCGTCGATCCGGTCTTCACGATCGGGAAGGCGGTTGGCCAGCAAGGCGATGTCTGCGGTGAACCGAGCGTCGGGCGCAACCGTGTGGTGGGTGGTGGGATCCAGCGCGTTGTAGATGACCACGCACTCGCGCGCGCCGAGCGCGGTGTACCGCTCGATGACTGGACGGCCGCCGCCGTAGGTCAGCACGAGGTCGTACCGGGGCAGCAGCGGCCGGAACGAGTCCTGCGGACCGGACTCCATGCGGCCGAGCGTGGCCGGAGCGTCGACATCCCAGAAGACGGTGACGGCCCGCTCGGCGAACTGCGCCACCGCGTCCTCGAGGACTGCATCGAACACGCCCACGCCGCTCGTCTTCACCACCACATCGGCACCCTCAGCGCAGGCCACCGTCTTCCTCACCTGATCTTCATCTTCGGCCGGATAGATCACGACGTCAGCCCAAGGCGGGTCCTCGATGTCGCGATGGGCTTGGCGGTCATAGGCGATCGGCTCGTAGAACGTGACGTGGTGGCCGTGCTCGTGCAGGCCGCGGATGATGCCTCGGTAGTACGTGCACGAGCCGTTCCACCAGGCCGAGATCAGGCTCGATCCGAAGAACGCGATGTCGAGGCCGTCAGCCATGACCTACCGGTTCCCGAGCCAGGCCGATCTCGGCGCAGACGTCGAGCAGCTCGTCCACCCGGTGGGCGCAGGTATGGCCGTCGAGGATCGTGCGCCGACCGTGCTCGCCCAACGATGCCGCCAGCTCCGGGTCATTCAGCACGTCATCGATGTGTCGTGCCATCTCCGCACCGTCGGCTGCCACGAGGTAGTCCTCGCCCGGCGAGAACAGGCCTTCGACGTCGTCCCACGGCGCGCACACCAACGGGATGCCGCAGGCCATCGCTTCAAACGGGCGGATGGTGGGTATGCCCGGCAGCGCGTCGACATATGGCCGCCGCGGGATGTGCACGGTCACACGATGGGCAGCGAACGCGGCGGGCACGCGGTGGTTGGCCAGCCAACCCCGGTACCGGATGCCGGCATCGGCCAAGGCCCGCTTGGCCACATCGGGGTAGCGGACCCCGTGCACGTCTGCCCGAATGGCCAACCGCTCCACCGGCCCGATCAGGAACTCCTGTAGCTCCGCCGAGCGCTCGCCATCACCCCAGTTGCCGATCCACACGAGATCACCGCGGTTCTCGACGCCGTCGATGGGATGGAACGTGCGGGTGTCGGCCGCTTCATGCCACGTCCACGCCCGCTCGGCCCAGCCGCGGTCGAGGTAGATGTCGCGGATCACCCGCCCGAAAGCCAGCACCCCGTCGTAGTGCGTGAGGTCGTAACGGGCCATCTCTTCAGGCTTGGAGACCGCCCGATGATGGGTGTCATGGAACAGCAGTCGGTATCCGCCGCCGGCCCGGCGGGAACCGAGCTCGGCCACCAGCTCCGGGTCGTTCCACTCGTGCACCACCACGAGCTCGGCCCCTTCGGTCATCGCCGCTAGATCTCGCTGGCGCGGATCGAACGTCGAGCTGTGCAGCCCCGGGAACGCGGCCTGGACCTCATCGACCGCTCCGGCCCCATGCTCGGCGACGAGGTTGGCGCGGCTCCACCCGTCGACCGGCTCATACACCGTCACGTCGTGGTCTCGGTCCAGCAGCTCGGCGATGATCCCGCGCAGGAAGTGGGCGTTGCCGTGGTTCCAGTCCGACAACAGCGAGTGGCAGAACAGCACGATCTTCATCGCGTCCCACCGACCCCAGCCGGCAAGAGGGCATAGGAGTCCAGGTAACCGGCGGCCATGCGTTCGGCGCTGAACTGCTGGGCGCGGACACGAGCGCGGTCTCCCATCGTCCGCAAGAGGTCGGCGTCTCCGACCAGCTGCTGCACCGTGGCGACCAGCATGTCCGGGTCGTCCGGATCGACGAAAAGCGCGGCGTCGACCCACACCTCGTGAAGGCTGGCGATGTCGCCCAACACGAGGGCGCAGCCGGCCAGAGCGGCCTTGAGGGCGGCCAAGCCGAACGGTTCGTAACGGGCGGGATGCACGAACACTGCGGCTCTGAGCAGCCATTGTGCGAGCTCGTCGAACGAGAGCCAACCCAACAACTCCGCCGCGCCGTGGGCCCATGCCGCCTTGCCCGGCCGGGCGTCGTCGCCGGCGATGACCACCGGCCAGTCCAGCCGGGAGGCCACCTCATCGAGCATGGCCAGGTTCTTCGCCTCGTCCCACAACCGCCCGCAGCCCATGACGATCAGCTCCTTCTGCCGCGCCCGGCCCCAGCGCCACCGCAGACCATTGGGTATGACAACTCCGCCAGCGACTCCGTAGCAGCACTGCACGTCGTCCAACACGGCGGCCGTGGGCGCCACCACTGCGCCAGCTGCGGCCAGTCCGCAGGCGACTCGCCGGCGGTACTCGTCCCAGTCCGGCGGAGCCTCGACACCGTGCACTGCCTTCCACCACGAGACCACGCAGGAGTGGGCGACCACCACGTTGGGCGCCCGCCAGGGCAGTTGGCCATGCACGTACCCGTTGAGGTGGACGACATCGGGACGGACCTGCCCCTCCACATCGAGCAGCCATTGCCCGGCCCGCTCGACGTCGCGCCACGGGTCGGCCATCCACTCCAGCGCGTAGTGGCTCTCGTGCAGGTCGACCACCGCTGAGCGTGCCACCTGTTCCCGCTGGTCGGCGGACAGCGGCGGTCCCATCGTGGCCAAGGTCACGCTGATCCCGTGGGGCGCCAGCGCATCGGCCAGCTCCAAGGCGTAGGTCCACACACCACCCACCGCGTCGGCGGTCATCAGCACCGAGGTCATCGGCCGTAGATCCTGTCGAGTACCGCCGCCACGTCGACCAGCTCGGACACCGCTGGATCGAACGATGGGTCGCCGGCCAGGCGCTCCACCCACGCCACCGCCGCTCGGCCGCCCCATGCGTCAGGCGGCTCGGCCAGCACCTCCCGGCTGGTGCCCCGGTGGAGCTCGACCTGGAAGTCGTAGAACGAGCCGCCCACGTTTCGCAGTGCCACCGCCCCAGTCGTGCCGTAGAGGGTGACCCCGATGTCCGCGTCGATACCGGCGTGGAGGAACCACGAGCACGTGAGGTCGAGGCTGGCCCCGGTGGCCAGGTCCAGGCGGGCCAGTGCGTGGTCTTCACAGATCGCCGGGTCAGCTCCGAGGGGTAGTCCCTCGGAGAACAGCCGGGCGTCCACGTGTTCGACCTTCGGGCCACCGAGCAGCCACAGAGCGAGGTCGACGAGGTGGATGCCGAGGTCGATGACGCAACCACCGCCGGCTTGTGCGGGGTCGGTGAACCACGCCTTGTCCGGACCGTATGCGTTGTGGAAGACCAGGCTGCCGGCATACACGTCGCCGATGTCGCCGCGGCTGATGATCTCGCGCATGCGAGCCACCCCGGCCACGTGGCGGTAGGAGAGGTCGACGGCGAGCAGGCGGTCGGCCCGCCGGGCGGCCTCGACCACCGAAGCGCATTCGCCGGACGTGCGGCCGAGCGGTTTCTGGCAGAACACCGCCATGCCGTGGCCCATCGCGCGGGTCGCCTGCTCGGCGTGCACGGCGCTCGGGGTGGCGATGACCACGCCGTCGAGCGGCACCTGCCCATCGAGCAGGCAGCCCGGCTCGGCCACGGCCGCGTCTGCCTCGGCTGCCGCGGCAGCCGCAGCCGCGTCGTCGGCGTCGGCCACCGCCACGATGTCGGCCACGTGCGCCTCGGCGATGGCCTGCATGCGGTTGCGACCGATCCACCCGACTCCGAGAAAGCCCAGCCTTGGCCTCACGGGAACACCAATGCCTTCAGGAACCCGTCGGGGCGCTCGGCCATGGTGTCCATGGCGTCGGCAAGCCGGTCCAGCGGGTAGCGGTGCGTGTAGAGCGGCGACGGATCGAACGTACCGGCGGCCACCGCGGATGCCGCAGCACGTATACCGGCCAGAACGACGCGAGGGTCGCGCTCGTGGGCGTTGATCACATCGAGGCCGCGCCAGTTCCAGAGCTGCAGGTCCACGGTGCGCGGACCTTCCTGGTGAAAACCGGCGATGACCAATCGACCGCGCACCCTGGTCAGCTGGCCTGCCAGGTCGAGCGGGTCCTGCGTCCCGACGGCCTCGACCACCATGTCGCACAGCGCTCCGTCGGTCAGCTCCTCAACCGCGGCCACCACCTCCACCTGGGCCTCCAAAGCGACCGTCTCGTGGGCGCCCATGGCCCGAGCGATGTCGAGCGCGAACGGCCGGCGGGCGACGGCCACGACCCGGGCTCCCGCAGCGGAGGCGAGGGCGGTGACGATGGCGCCGAGGAAGCCGACACCAACGACTGCGACGGTCTGGCCGGGGCCGAACCCACTCCGAGCGGCGACGTTGAACCCACAGCCGAGGGCTTCACCCGGGAACGGCGCGGTGCCGATGTCGGCCGGCAGAGCCACGACGTGATCGGCCGGGACCACGGCAGACTCGGCGAACACCCGGTCGGAGAGGAAGGCCACTCGTCGACCAGCGGCGATGCCCTGGACCTGGCCACCCAGCTCGTCGACCACGCCCCATCCCTCGTGGCCGGGCGCCCCTGGAGGGAACGGGTAGTCGAACCAGGGCCGACCTTCCCACGGCGGCAGGTTCGAGCCGCACACACCGCACCCCTCGACGGTGACGCGCACCTGTCCTTCGCCGGGCGGCTCTGGAATGACATCGGCCATCTCGACGCGCCGAGGCTCGACCAGTACTGCCGCCCGATGTGATGTCGTGGTCAGCTCGCCTCCGCAACGGACAGGTCGGCACGGTCACGGCGAAGCCAGCGGTGGAGCCGGCCGACCCCAACCGCCGGCGAAACCTGCGGCTTCCAGCCGGTGGCGTCGGCGAAGCGCTTGGTGTCCGAGACGTACCATCGCTGGTCGCCGATCCGCCAAGGCCCGAAGCTCACCTTCGGCCGGCGACCTTCGAGGTCGGCGATCATGTCCACCAGCTCGAGGAGGCTCACCGTGCTGGCCGGGCCGCCGCCCATGTTGAAGGCCGAGCCGCTGAGGGAGTTGCTGTCGCTCAGCGCCAGGACCATGGCATCGACGAGATCGCCGACGAAGAGGATGTCTCGAACCTGGCGCCCGTCGCCGAACAAGGTGATCGGTTCTCCGGCCATGGCCTGCATGAGGAAGTGGGCGACCCATCCCTGGTCCTCGTTGCCGCATTGGTGCGGCCCGTAGATGCAGCTCATCCGGAAGACGATGGCCCGCACGCCGTAGGTCTTCGCGTAGTCGAGGACGTACTGGTCGGCACCGCCCTTCGAACAGCCGTAGGGGCTGCTGAACTGCAACGGCTGCGCCTCAGATATCCCGTGGCTGCGACAGGCCCGGCCGGCCGGCTCGTACCGCTCGCCCCGCTGTTCCACCGCGACCGAGACCAGCTCGCCGTACACCTTGTTGGTCGAGGTGAACAACACTGCCGGCGATCGGTCCATGCGACGCACCTCCTCCAGGAGGTTGACGGTTCCGCCCAGGTTCACCAGGAAGTCCCCCATCGGTTCATCGACGCTGGTGGTGACCGCCACTTGCGCCGCGAGGTGGAAGACCTGGTCGACACCGGCGAGCGCTCGGCGCAGCGCCGCCCGATCTCGCACGTCGCCGACCACCACCTCCAGCCGGTCATCGTGGGTGGCTTCCAACCAGGCGACGTTCCTTCCGACTCCAGGGCGCGAGAGGTCGTCGAACACCACGACCTCGTGTCCGGCCCGCAGCAGTCGATCGGCCATGTTCGTCCCGATGAACCCGGCTCCGCCGGTGATGAGGGTTCGGCCCCTCATGCCGTCAGCCCCCGTGCCGCCAGCTCCGCTGTCGCCTCTTCGACCGTGTCGATAGCGATCTGCCCCTCGAGCCAACCGGCCAGTTCCGCCATCCCGTCGTCCAGGTTCACCTCTGGGCGGTAGCCGATGACATCGGCGGCGCGGGATATGTCGGCAAAGCAATGACGGATGTCGCCGACCCGGAACTTGCCGCTGATCTGGGGTTCGATCGAGCTCTTGCCGAGGATTCGAGCGAAGCGCCGGGCGATCTCGTTCACCGTCTCGCTCTCACCGCTGCCGACGTTCAACACCTGCCCCGCTGCGGCATCGGAAGAGAGGGCTAGGCGGCAAGCGCGAGCGATGTCGTGCACGCTCACGAAGTCCCGTCGTTGGTCGCCGTCCTCGAAGATCAAGGGCGGCCGACCATTGAGGAGCCGAGAGGCGAAGATGGCCAGCACCCCGGTGTAGGGGTTGGACAGGGCCTGGTACGGCCCGTACACGTTGAAGAACCGCAAGGCGACCGTGGGGACGTGGTAGGCGTCGCCGAACAGCAGGCACAGCCGCTCCTGGTCGAACTTGTTCAGGGCATACACCGACGACAAGGACGGCGGCTTGGTCTCGGGAGTGGCGACCGGTGTCAGCGTCGAACCATCAGCGCCCTCGGGCTCCCATCGACCGGCTTCCATCTGGCGGCGGTTGCGTTCGGACGCGGCGGCCGGTCGCCCTTCGGTGTCCACGTACAGACCCTCGCCGTAGACGCTCATGCTCGACGCCACCACGAGACGTTCGACGGGATGGTCGAGGAGCGCCTGCAGGAACACCGCGGTCCCGTCGGTGTTGACGCTCGTGTACTCGGCGATCTGGTACATGCTCTGCCCGACACCGACCCGAGCCGCGAGATGGACCACCCTGTCCACGCCCACCAACGCCTTGGCCACGGCGGTCGGGTCGCGGATGTCGCCGACCATGAGCTCGGCGTCAGCGGGCACGTAGTCGGGTCGGGTCGCTCCCTCACCGTGGACCTGAGGGAGGAGGGAGTCGAGCAGGCGCACGTCGGCTCCCTCGCCGATCAGCTGCGCGGCGAGGTGCGCTCCGATGAACCCCGCTCCACCGGTGATGAGCACGGTCTGGGACATGTTTTCCTTCTGTAGCGACTGAGCCCGGTGGCACCGAGCGCCTGGCGTCGGCCGTGTGTTGACCATCTTCGGGCTTCGGGCCATACCCGCTGAGCTGTGGCGCTAGTCGTTGACATAGAAGAAGGTGGCGCCTTCGCTGGCCGGCCGGCCGGCCTGCTCGCCCGCCCTCAGGTGAGGTCAGGCGGTTCCGACGCCGCCCAGCCGGCGGGACTGGCGCATGGCGAGCGGCGCCAACCGCTCGGCGACATGGCCACGGGAAGCTCGGCGACCCGCTTCGAGGAACGCCTGTTGCAAGACCCGGTCCGAGCGGTCGATCGCCATCGCGTTCAAGCCCATGGCGACGAGGCATCGCGGCCCCGGTTCGAACCTCACGACGGTGGTGCCGGCCGATGTCAGCTTGCGGATCTCCTGCTCGAGTCGGCGGTGAGCAACCCATCTCATCGGGCCATCGAAGCTGAGGCTGCGCCCGTGGGCTGCTGACATGGGCGAGACGACGACCACGAGGTCGAGGTTGGAGCGGCGCAGCACATCGGCGTTGGTGGGGGAGTGGACCCCTCCATCGAAGTACTCGATGCCCCTCACCCGAACCGGGGAGAAGTACCCGGGGATCGCACACGACGCGGCTACCGCCTCGGCCACCCGCGCTGGCGGTGAGCCCTCCCGTCCGAACACCACGCGCCCGCCGTCGGTGCGGCGAGCGGCGCAGATCCACAGGCCGTCCGGCCATTTCTCGCCGGTGATCTCGTGGAGGACTTCGGCCCGCTTGGCGACGTCTATCCGGCCAGCCGGCAGCAGGGTCATGGCCGCAACGCCTGGTCGGAACCCCCAAGGCCGGCGGGCGAAGCGAGCGAGCAGCGCGGCGCTGGGGAGGCGCCAGCCTCGCAGCAGGTCACGCGGCAGGAGCGGAGGGAACCCTTCATCCAAGTCGTCGCCGGTCAGTTGGGCGATCAACGGGGCGCTCTCCACCGACAACGGCGCTTCGACGGCCCAGGCGGCGAGATCTGACGCCGGTATCCCGAGGCGCAGGAGCGTGCCGGTCACCGAGCCGGCGGAGGATCCGACGACGACGTCGGCGTTGCGGGGGTCCCACCCGAGGTCGTGCTCCAAGGCAGCCAGGACGCCGGCGTGGTACGCCTGTCCGACCACTCCGCCCGCGCCGAGGACGAGCCCGACCCGCGTCATAGAGGCATCAGCTACCCGATCGCGGGGCCACGGATGCCGAGGCGGCCGAGGCGCCGGGGCCAGGGTGGCGCGACCGTAGGCTGCCCACCGTGACGTGGGCCCTGCTCGGCGCACTCGGGGCGGCCGTCTGCTACGGGGTGGCCTCGGTCCTGCAAGCGATGGCCGCCGGCCGGGAGACCCGGGCTGAGCGAGTGGATCCGCGCCTGCTCCTCCGGCTGGCCGGTCAAGCGCCGTTCGTGGCCGGGTTCGGTCTGGATCTTCTCGGCGCCGGGCTGACCGTGATCGCCCTGCAAGACCTCCCGCTGTTCATGGTCCAGGCCGCGCTTTCGTCGAGCTTGGCGGTCACCGCCCTCGTGGCGTGGAGGGTGTTGGGCGCCCGTCTGGGCCGGGGGGAGGTGGCCGGGGTGGCGGCCGTCGGTGTGGGCCTGGTGCTCCTGGCCGCCGCTTCCGGACCCGAAGCCGTGCCTCAAACGTCGATCGCGGTGCGAACGAGCCTGCTGGCCGGAGCGCTCGTGGTCGCGGCGGTCGCCGTACCGGCCGGTCGCATGCGCGGGCCGCGCGGCGCGGTGGTCCTCGGGGGTCTGGCGGGCGCCGGTTACGCCTGCGCCAGCACTGGCGTGAGGGTCCTCGACCGGCTGGCGCTGCCCGGTCTGTTGACCAACCCGGCGACTTGGGCGGCCGTGCTCGGGGGCGGGTTGAGCCTGTTGCTGTTCGCCACCGCCCTCCAGCGGGGCTCCGTCACCCGCACCACCGCCGCGCTGATCGCGGTGGAGACCACCCTTCCTGCGGTGTTCGGTCTCGTGGTGCTCGGTGAACGGCCGCGGCACGGCTGGGCAGCGGTTGCCGTGGTCGGCTTCCTCGTAACTGTGGGAGGAGCTCTCTCCCTGGCCCGCTTCGGCGAGGCGGCTCCGGAGCCCGTCGACGGGCTCCAAGCCGTCGAAGCGCGGTAGCTCAGCTCAATCTGGGCTCGCCGCCGTGTTGTGGCTGTCGATGCCCGCCGTCCGACGGAGCCCGGCCGATCCGGTCACGGTGAACACCACTGCGAACACTGCGAACGTCAGCAGAACGATCGTCGCACCCGATGAGATGTCGAGGTGATAGCTGAGGTACATGCCGACGAGGCCGCTCAGGCCGCCGATCAACCCGGACAGCCACAGCATGCGCGAGAAGGAGTTGGTCAACATCCGGGCCACGACGGCTGGCATGACCAGTGCTGCGGCGATGAGGGTGACGCCCAGTACCTTCATGCTGGCCAGGATCGAGGCGCACAACAACAGCATCATCAGCGCATCGACGCGGTTGGTGCGCACGCCTGACACCTCGGCCACCTCGACGTCGAACGTGGTGAACAGCAGTTCCCGGTACCGCAGGACGATGATCGCCACGGTCACGACGGTGACGCCGATGATCACGAACATGTCGGCTCGCGACACGCCGAGCACCGAGCCGAACACCGTGGCTTCGATGCTCTGCTTGACCCGGGCGTAGAGGCCGAGCAGAGCGATCCCGAACGCGAAGCTGGCGGTGGTGATGACTCCGATGGCGGCGTCGGAGCCGATGATGCGTCGGCGGGTGACCCGGCTGACCGCCAACCCCGAACCGAGCCCCCAGAGACCGGCCCCGACGAAGAAGTTCAGTGACACGGCGGCGCTTATGGCTGCCCCCCCGAAGATGGCGTGGCTGAGGCCATGGCCGATGTAGCTCATGCCTCGCAGCGTGACGTAGACGCCGAGGATGCCGCACAGGGCACCGGCGAACGTGCACACCACGAGAGCGTGGCGCAGGAAGCCGAACTGGAACGGCTCCAACAGGACGCGCATCATGTCGGCCTCCGCATCGGGATCGCCGCTGCTCGGCCGACCAGGCGGTCGATGACGAGAGGCATCCCGGCGTGCTCGAGCACCTCGAGCGGCGCACCGTAGGTCCGCTCGAGAACCTCGGCGGTGAGCACCTGCCGCGGCGTGCCCTGGCCAGTGATCGCGATGTTGAGGCAGACCAGGTGGGGCAGGTGAGCGGCGATCCCGTTGAGGTCGTGGGTTGTCAATAGGACCGCCAAGCCGTCGGCGTTGAGATCGCCGAGAAGGTGCAGCACGTCGTGGCGGGTGCGTACGTCGACCCCAGACGTGGGCTCGTCCATCAGCAGCAGATCCGGATGGCCGAGGAGGGCCCTGGCGATGAACACCCGCTGCTGCTGGCCGCCCGAGAGCTCGCGGATGTGGCGCCGGCCGAGCGGGCCGATGCCGAGTCGGTCGAGCACTTCGGCCACAGACCGACGCTCCTCCCTGGTGGCCCACGGCAGTTGGCGAGTCCCGTGCCGGGCCATCAGTACGACCTCGTTCACGGTGACCGGGAAGTTCCAGTTGATGGTCTCGACCTGGGGCACGTAACCGACCCGTAGTCCGGGCCGGCGGGTGACGCGTCCGGCGGAGGGGGCAGCGGCGGCCAACAGGACGCGCAGCAGCGTCGTCTTACCTGAGCCGGACGGACCGACGATGCCGCTGAAATCGCCCGGGGAGATGGACAGGTCGATCCGGTCGAGCACCCTGGTCGAGCCGTACCGCACCGACACCCCCGCCAACTCGACCAGGGCATCGGTGGGTTGCCCAGCATCCCTCATTGCGGGTAGCTCGCGTCGTCGGGGGCGACGTCGGAGGGGTCGAAGCGCCGCAACCCGGACGCGTTCCCGCCGAGGTTGCTGACCATCGTGATGAAGTCGAACCTCATCAGGCCGAGATAGGAGTGGCCGGGTTGGCCGGGCCTGGCTGGTAGATCGTCATCGCGCAGCTTGTCGACGTACTTCACCCCGGTCTCCTTGGCCAGCTGGGCCAGCACCGGGCTGGGGAAGACTTCAGAACCGAAGATGGCCGGCACCGTCTCCTTCCTTATCTGCTTGATCAAGGACGTGATCTGTCTGGGTGTCGGATCCTCGAAGCTCGAGACTTGGATGGCACCGACGATCTTCCACCCGTAGTGGGCGGCGAAGTAGGCGTAGGCATCGTGATACGTGAGCAACTTGCGGCTACTCATCTTCATGGTGGCTGTGGCGGTTTTCATCAGGCTGTCGAGCCGCGCCACCTTGGCCACGAACGCCTTCGTGTTCTTCCGGTAGTAGCTGGCGTTGGCCGAGTCCGCCTTGGCCAGCGTGGAGCCAGCGATCTCGGCGTAGCAGGCGGCCATCGGCGGGTTCGTCCATAGGTGGGGGTTCGGCTTGCCGCCGGGCTTTGGGAACGAGAAGTCGTAGATGTACTCGCCGGGGGAGATGGTGAGCGTGCCGAGCTCCACGATCGTCGAGCCCTTCTTCAAGTTCTGCTTGGCCAGGTCCTTGGTCGGATCTTCCAGCTTCAGTCCGTTCACGAAGACCACGTCTGCTTTGGCCAGGATCCTGGCCGCACTCGGCCTCGGCTCGAATGTGTGGGAATCGGTGCCTTCCGGGATGATGCCTCGCACGTCGGCTCTGTCCCCCGCCACGTTGGCCACGATGGACGTGATGGGCGCAACCGTGGTCACGATCTGCAGCCTTCGACCTTGTCCGCCACGCGGGCGCTCGGGCCCCGCCTCCGACGCGCGCTTGGGGCAAGAGAACCGACGTACTTTGGCCCTAGCCGACGGGGCGCCGGAGCCACCGCCGGAGGAGCCTTGGTCGCCGCAGCCCGCGCCAAGTAGTGCAGCCACGAACGCCATGGTAAGGGCAGTCTTGCGACACGGTCGCATCATCGTCGATCACCATATCGCGATCGCGTCGCAGATGGTCAAGCGAAGCCGACGAGCTCCGAGCGTGCGGCAGACTCCCGGCACGCCCCGCTGAGGAGACTGTGATGAAGACCCTGCGCACCCCCGACGAACGCTTCGCCGGCCTGGCCGACTTCCCGTTCGAGCCGCACTACGTCGAGGTGGACGACGGAGACGGCGGGAGCTTGCGCGTCCATCACCTCGACGAAGGCCCGGCGGGCGGGGATCTGGTGTTGTTGATGCACGGCGAGCCGTCATGGAGCTTCCTGTACCGCACGATGATCCCCGTGCTCGTCGACGCAGGGCTGCGCTGCGTGGCCCCCGATCTCGTCGGTTTCGGTCGCTCCGACAAGCCGACTGAACAGAGCGACTACAGCTATGCCCGCCACGTGGAGTGGATGGGCCAGGCCTTGTTCGACCGGCTCGATCTCGAACGCGCGACCCTCGTCGGCCAGAACTGGGGCGGTCTGATCGGGCTGCGCCTGGTGGCCGAACATCCTGAACGCTTCGCCGGTGTCGTCGCCGCCAACACAGGGTTGCCGACCGGCGATCACCCGATGAGCGACGCGTTCCTGGCCTGGCAGAAGTACTCCCAGGAGACGCCCGACTTCCATGTCGGCGGCATCGTCAAGGGTGGGTGCCGGACCGACCTGCCGAACGATGTCGTCGCCGGCTACGACGCCCCGTTCCCCGACGACTCCTACAAGGCCGCAGCTCGCGTCTTCCCACTTCTCGTGCCCACCAGCCCTGACGATCCGGCGGCCGCCCCGAACCGATTGGCCTGGGAGTCCCTCGCCCACTTCGACAAGCCGTTCCTGACCGCGTTCTCCGACGGTGATCCGGTGACCAAGGGCGGGGAGCGGGTGTTCCAGCAGGCGGTGCCAGGGGCCAGCGGCCAGCCGCACACGACGATCGCCGGCGGAGGGCACTTCCTGCAGGAGGACAAGGGACCGGAGCTGGCCCGGGTGGTGGCCGAGTTCGTGGCCGCCGCTGCGCACAGCTGAGGATCGTTACCTCAGCCGAGGTCGATCTCCTCCCCCCGCTCATCGAATAGGTGGATCGCTCGCATCGGGCACAGCTCGGCCACTTCGCGGAGCCGCTCGTCAGATAGCGCGGCCCCGCCCGGAAGCACCACGGCCAACGCTTCTGGTCCGTCCTGGTAACCGAAGGCTTCCGGCGCTTCGAGCACGCAGGCTCCCGAGCTCACGCACTCGTCGTGGTCGACCCATGCCCGATGGTCCATGGCGGTCGCCTACCCACTGCGAGACACAGGTGAGTACCCCTCAACCTCCAGGTCCGCCCGTTACCGAATGATCCAGGCCGGTACCCTGACTCGGACATCCCTGGGCGGCGACGCGGGTAGGACCAGGCCGAAGACCGACGAGTTGGCCGAAGGGAGACAAGGGAGCAGCGTGCTCGAAGAGGTGCAGCCCGCGGACCGGCCCAGCGAGGCCGAAGAACTCTTTCTCCCCTCGGCGGAGCTGTGCCGGCGGATATGGGCCACCGATCCGTACGGGCGGGTGGTGCTCGACGTCGGCGGTTCCATCCGCTACGCGAACGGGGCCGCGGCGGCCATGACCGGCCGTGCGCCCGCCGACTTGATCGGCCAGAGCATGGCGGACTTCATCGATCCGGCCGATGTGGCGATGGCCTTCGAGGCGGTCGCCGAGATCGAAGGCGAGAGGTCCGAGGCCGATGTGGGCCTGCCGCTGGTCCTCGGTGTCCCGCGGCCGGATGGTTCCGTCGTGCACGCGGAGGTCGGAGCGACCAACCTCCTCGGCGAGCCAGGCTTCGCCGCCATCTCACTCCGGCTCCGGCCATATGACAGCCAGCGCTACCTCGAGCGGTTCCTCGCCGCGCTGGTCGCCGGTGCCCCGCTGGACACCAACCTCATGCTCCTCGTCCAGTCGCTCGATCACATGCTGCAGCAGAGCACGTCAGCCATCGTCCACGGCTGGACCGGTCGCGTGTTCACCGGGACGGCGACCGCCGGCTTGTGCGGAGCCCTGACCGGACCGATCGAGGTCTCGCCCGAGGATCTGGACCGGTTGCCTTGGTCTCGGTGCGTGAGCAGCGGCGAGCTCGAGTTCTCCTCCGTGTCCGATCTCCCCGAACCCGTCCGAGCAGCGGCCATCGATGCCGGGTTCCGGATGTGTTGGGCCAAGCCGATCGCGGTGCCCGACGAAGGGACGGTGGCGGCCATCGTGGTGTGGCGACGGCTCCCCGGCACGCCCAGGATCGGCCATCGACACGCTCTGGAACGCAGCGTCCAGGCCGGCGCCCTGGCGTTCGAGCGGCGACGATCCCAGGCGCTGCTGGTCAAGGCGGCCACTCTCGACGCCCTGACCGGGATCCCGAACCGGTCCCACTTCTTCGCCACCCTTGAATCGACCATGGACATCGGCGATCCCGGGCGCGTCGGTGTGCTCTACCTCGACCTGGACGGCTTCAAGCCGGTCAACGACACCCACGGCCACCGGGTGGGCGATCGGCTCTTGGTGGAGGTGGGCGCGATGCTCGCGGCCAACGTGCGGCCCGGGGACATGGTGGCTCGCTTGGGCGGCGATGAGTTCGCGGTCCTATGCCCAGATGTGGAGGGCGAGCACGAGCTGTGCGCGGTGGCCGATCGTGTGATCCAGGTTCTGAGCCGCCCGATGCTTCTCGACGGGATCGAGGTCTTGATCGGTGTGAGCATCGGCGTGGCCCTGGTGACTATCCATGGCCGAACCCAGGACGAGGTTCTCGATGCCGCCGACGCCGCGCTGTACCGAGCCAAGCGCGAGGGGCGCGGCCGCTACCGGGTGGCACTGCCCCGCTGATCTGCCCCGAGCTGGACAGGTGGTCCCGTTCCTGCCGCCACGTGTCAGCCGGCCCGCACCAGCCCGAGGTTGACCGTGAACAACAGCGCGCCCGCGGCGGTCACGAACGTGTGCCACACCTCGTGGTAGCTGAACCATCTGGGCGACAGCCTCGGCCAGCCCATCCAGAACAGCACCGCCCCGGCGGTGTAGAGCGTTCCAGCGGCCACGATCAGCGCCAGCGTCTGAGGGCGGTGGATCAAGGAGGGCAGCGCGCCTAGGCCGGCCCAGCCGAGCACGATGTACATGGCGTTCCCCAGCCGCGGGAAGCGGTCGAGAGCGACGAGCTTCAGCACCACCCCGCCGATGGCCGCCGCCCACATGGCGGCCAACAGCACCCACCGCCATGGTCCTGTGAGGGCAAGGATGCACACCGGGGTGAACGACCCGGCGATGAGAACGAAGATCATCGAGTGGTCGGCGCGCTGCATGACCCGACGAAACCTCGGCGAACGGGCGAACACGTGGTAGGTCGAGCTCGTGAGGTAGAGAAGCACAGCGGCGATCCCGTAGATCCACGCAGCGACCGTGGCTCTGGTCGACGAGGCCGAGCGGACGAGCCAGACCAGTCCGGCCACCGACGCCACGAAGGCGATCTGGTGCAGCCGCCCGCGGAGATGCGGCCTCATCGTGACGAGGACGTTTTCGTCCATCTGCCGTCTGCTGGCTCTGTCGGGCTCAGCCGACCACAGCGAGGTCGTCGTCGTCGCTGAGGAACGGGTCGTCCATCCAGATCTCCTCGGCGCCATCGACGAAGTCGGTGAACCAAGAGGCGGGCCCGGTGGCCAGCTGGCGTAGCAGGTTCAACGCGGATCTCGGCTGGATGAGGCTGAACTGCGAAGGCATCGAGGACCCTCCTGTGAACCCGGGCTCAACGAAGGCGTCGGCCCGTTGCAAGTGTTACCCGTCCGGACGCGTTCGCACCTACTTCCACCCGTTTGGGGGACATCAACGCGGCGGTCATCGGTCACGACGAGGAGGCCCGCGGGTCCGCGGCCCAGGCCGTCAGTCGGGGTGGCCCTCCTCATATGTGGCCTCACCCTCGGCCCGTTCCTCATAGATCTTCTCGGCCTGTTCGGGGTCCCCACCTGCTTCGTGCATGGCCTCGTCGGCAACATCCTGGTCGCGAGCCACGTTCTGGCCGAACCAGTCGTCCACAGTGCTGTTGTCGGGCTCGTGGACCTCTTCGCCGTCATTCGCCATCATCGGTCCTTCCTCGTCGGGTGCTTCGTTCTAGCTCCAGTTCTGGCTCAGTCGCGCTCGCTCGGCTTGGGCTCCTCACGTTCGCCGGCAACCGTGTCGGCGGCGAACGCCCGACGTTCACCCAGGGGCGCGGGGTGTCCCTCGGTCGTGTCCTTGCGGGTTTGGCGCTCCGCCTCACCGTTGATCTCGGCTCCGAGCAGGATGGCGAAAGCCGTGATCAGCAACCACAACATGACGACCGCGACCACTCCGGGCTTCCGTAGGTCTCGTTGAACGAGGACAGCCGGTTGGCGTACAGGGCGAACAGGCCCGAACCGATCACCCACAAGACGGTCGCTACGACCGCTCCCGGTGTGACCCACTCCCACCGGGCGTCATGGCGTGACGGCCCGTAGCGGTACAACACCGCGAGGCCCCCGAGGAAGGCGGCCAGCACCAACGGCCAGCCCAGGACGATGGTGACCACCGGGCCGGCCGGACCGAGATGTGATGCCAAACCGGGCGCCAGGCCGAGCACGAACATGCCGCCGACCCCGAAGATCACGCCGCCCAGGGTGAACACCAGCGAGAGGAGTCGCACCTTGAGGAAGCCGCGCCCCTCCTCCTCGTCGTAGGCCGCGTTGGTGGCCTCTATCAAGGTCCGGGTGCCCTTCGATGCGCTCCACAACGCAGCCAACACTGCAACCACCAGCCCCAAGCCGAGCTTGGACGAAGAGCTCTCGGTGATCGACTTCAACTGCTGGTCGAAGAACTGCACGAGGTCCTTGGGCAGCGCGTTGTCGAACCGGCCGATCAGCTTGGAGACGTCCGACGGGTCGGCCACGATGCCGTACAAGCTGATGGCCGCGACGATGGCCGGGATCAAGGCAAGGAAGAACCAGAACGCCACGCCCGCCGCGAGGATCGCCACGTTGTCCTGCTTCACCTGCTGCATGCTGCGTCGGATGATCGCCAACCATCCGCGTCGCGGGAGCTCGGTGGGCTTGTGGGCCTCGCGTCCTTCGGTTCGGTCACCATCGGCGACGTTGTTTCCTGGGCTCCCATCCACCACCTGGGCCACTACTTCCCTCCATGGTCGACGCGGCCGACACCTACCCCGGCGGCGGAGCGAACGTCACTCGTTTGGCGTCGGGGCGTGGGGAGGCCGACGTGGGTATGAAGGAGACCATATGGCTGAGACCGGAGAGCCAGGCGACTGGAGCCACCCGGATGCCGGGGTGGAACCGGAGGATTACGTCGAAGGCGATGGGACCGAAGAGCCGGACCGAGGTGCGGAAGCCGGCGCAGAGGGTGTGGAACCCAGCGAGCCGGCTGATTCGATGTCGCCCGGCCAGAGCCTCGATGAGGGTGGGGAGACCATCGAACCCAACGAACCGGCGTAGTCGCCCGGACCACCTACGGCTCGCCACCCCAGATCTTCTGGGGAGCAACGCAGGCACATGCGCAGCCAATGCTCCCCAGAAGATCTGGGGAGTTCTCGCGCCGCGGTGGCTCGACCACAAGTGGGTTTCAGCGGCCTGCGCCTGGGCAGTCCCCACGAACTGTCGGTCCGATGTTCGTGCCGGCGCGTTCTCGAGAGGATCCGAATGTCCGACTCCCAATCGACCCAGCAAGCCGATGACAGTGCGTCGTCCGCGGCAGCACAAGCGGCCGGCGAGACCGCGGGAGTGGCTGCTGAGCAGGGTCGCAACGTGGCGTCGACGGCCGCCGACCAAGCCAAGGCGGTCGCCGGAGAGGCGAAGTCTCAGGCGATGTCGGTCACCTCGGAAGCGCGTCAGCAAGCTTCCCGGGTCGTCGACGATGCGTCGAGCGAGCTTCGTCAGCAGCTCGAGCAGCGACTGACCGAGCTGGCCCATTCGGCGCGGGGCACCGCCGGGGAGTTGCGGGCGCTCCATGAGGGCCGAACCGATGAGGCCGGACGGGCAGGCAACCTGGCCCGGCAGGCCAGCGACCGACTCGGTCAGATGGCCGACAAGGCCGACGAGCTCGGGCTCGGCGGGATGACCGAGGAAGCGGTGAAGTTCGCCCGTCGTCGCCCGCTGATGTTCCTGGGCGGCGCGGTCGCCGCCGGCTTCCTGGCCGGCCGCACGTTGCGCAACGCCAAGGCGGCGAGCGACGCAGAGCAGCCCACCAGCGAGCGGGGGTTGCCAACGGGCTCACCCAGCGGGTACGGCGATCGTGAGCTGGCGGGCACCCGGCCCGTGCCCTCCGAGATCGGCACCCTCGAGGGACCAACCGGTGCCGTGGCGCCTGAGGAGACCGCGCTCGGGATCACCGGGGTCACCGTGCCAGGTGCTGCGGGCCCGGCGCCCGGTCCGGGAGGGGTCGGCTGATGTCGTCAGTGGAGCCGAAGCAGGCCGATCGGTCGCTTGGCGAGCTGGTCGGCGACCTGGGCCGGGATCTATCCACCCTTGTCCGCAAGGAGATCGAGCTCGGCCGCGAAGAGATCAAGGGCGAGGTGTCCAAGGCGAGCAAGGCCGGAGCGGCGTTCGGCGCGGCTGCGGTGCTCGGCTTGCTGGCGGCCATCGCACTGGTGCTGGCGGCCGGGTGGGGCTTGGCCGAGATCATGCCGACCGGCTTCGCCTTCCTGATCGTCGGCCTGGTGCTCGGTGCCATAGCCGCTGTCCTCGCCATGCGCGGCCGGCGTCAGGTGAAAGAGATCGACCCGAAGCCTGAACAGACCATCGAAACTCTGAAGGAGGATGCCCAATGGTTGAAAGATCAACGGAGCTGAGACACGACATCGAAGACACACGCGACCATCTCGGCGACACACTCGAAGCCATCGGTGACCGAGTGAGCCCAGGTCGGGTCGTGGAGCGGCGCTGGAACCGGGCCCGTTCGTCGGTGACCAATGTGCGGGAACGGGTCATGGGGCGCTCCTCCGACTCGGCCGGCGCGTTGAAGGGCCGGGTCAGCGGTGCTACCGAAGCGGTGTCGGGCACTGTCTCCGATTCCGCCAGCACCGTCACCGACGCGGTGCGCCATGCTCCCCAGTCGCTGCAGGAGAGCACGCAGGGGAGTCCGTTGCTGGCCGGAGGCATCGCATTCGGGGTCGGCTTCCTCATCGCCTCGTTGACCCCGCCATCGGAAGCGGAGAAGTCGATGGCCGGTGCCATCGCCGAACCTCTGAAACAGGAGCTGACCGACATCGGACACGAGGTTGGCGACACCGCTCAGGGCACTGCCAAGGAGGCAGTGGCGGCCACCAAGGAAGCCACCTCGGGCGCGGCCGACGAGGTCAAGACCCAGGCCCAAGAAGCCGCCGCCCAGGTCAAGTCCGAAGCACAGGAGGCCAAGGACACCGTCGCCGGCCAAGCTCAGGATGCCGCCAAGGACGTACGCGACAAGAGCACCGGCGGGCCGTGACCTCAGCTGGCCACCGCCGACGCGGGTTTCGGGATCAGCCATGGCAACGGTGAGCCGCTACGCCCGGGCGTCACGGACCGACGTCTTCACCACGCTCGTTCGAGCCGAGACCTATCCCGAGTGGCTCGTCGGTTGCCGAAGCGTCAACTCGATCGACGAGACCTGGCCGCAGGTGGGATCGCGCTTCCACCACCGCTACGGTCTGGTCGGGCCGATCGCCATAGCGGACACGACAGAGGTGCTCGAGATCGACGAGGGCCGGATGTTGGTGTTGGAGGTCCGGGCCCGACCGTTGGGGCGGGGCCGGGCGGAGTTCGTCCTTGACGACGAGCCACCCGTCGGAGGGTGCCCCGTCACCCGGATCACGATGGACGAGACGCCCCTCGGGACCCTCGCCACGTTGGCCCCGCTGCTCGACCCGTTGGTGCAGGGACGCAACATCGCTTCGCTCAACGCGCTCGTCGCTTACTTGAACACCCCCGCCGGTTCGACGTCACCCGACCAGTCCGAGGCTGCGGCATCCCCGCAAACCCGCGGCTCTGACCGCTGATCGTCCGCTGGCGTCAAGCCGCTCATGCACGTCGCTAGGCGGTTTGGAGACGTTGACCTGGGTATGTGTCGGTCCCCCTTGGAGGTGCCGGTGCAGCAAGTGGCCGCCAACCTGACTGAGCCCGCCGATCCGGTTGGTCGGCTGCCGCTGGCGCGGGGTCCCTTGAGCGAGGCTCTCGTGGCGTACCTGCGGGGAGAGCGAGCTCTGCTCCCCGCGCCAGGCGGCCATCTCGACCCGCTGTCAGACGATGACCTCCAACTCGCCCTGTATGTCCTGTACGAGCTCCACTACCGCGGGTTCCTCGGTACCGAGGCCGACGCCGAGTGGGATCCGGTCCTTCTCACCTTCCGGGGCCAGCTCGAGCGCCCGTTCATGGATGCGGTCGAATCCCTCGCTCGGCCGGTGCTCCCCGCGGGGAGCGTTCGGGAAGCGCTGCTGGAGCTGTCCACCACGGCCCGAGGGCCGTCGCTCTCGTCGTACCTGCGTGATCAGGGTTCGAGGTGCGAGCTGGCTGAGTTCTGCGTCCACCGCTCGGCCTATCAGCTGAAAGAGGCCGACCCCCACACGTGGGGCATCCCGCGCCTGTCGGGCATGGCCAAGGCGGCGATGGTCCGCATCCAGGCCGACGAGTACGGCGGCGGGCACGACGCGGAGATGCACTCATCGTTGTTCGCCCGGACGATGGAGTCACTCGGCCTGGACTCCTCCTACGGGGCGTACCTCGATCAGTTGCCGGCCACCACGTTGGCCACGGTGAACCTGGTGTCCTGCTTCGGCCTCCATCGCCGTTGGAGGGGGGCGCTGGTGGGGCACCTCGCCTTGTTCGAGATGACGTCGGTGGTGCCGATGGGGCGTTATCGCGATGCTCTTGCCCGGTTCGGCGTCGGTGCCCCGGGGCAGCGCTTCTACGCCGTGCACGTGGAGGCTGACGCCGAGCACCAGGTGATCGCTCTCGACGAGATGGTCGGGGGGTTGGTGGACCAAGAGCCGCACCTGGCCGACGACGTGGTGTTCGGCGCAGCCGCCCTGGACGTCGTCGAACGTCGCTTCAGCGCCCACCTGCTCGATTCCTGGGCCGCGGGGAGGTCATCGTTGCGGAAGCCGACCGATGCCGCCGCGTGATACCTCAGGCTGAAACAGCCACAGGCGAGAGGTCACCCGGTTCCAGGCTCGACCTGAGCTACATCCTCCCCGTCCGATCGACGCGTCCGGAACGGGATCTCGACACTTACCTGGCCGAGATCGGGTTGAGGGTCGAAGTCATCGTGGTCGACGGGTCGCCGAAAGGCGTGTTCGACCAGAACCACCGGCGCTGGGCTGAGTTGATCGACCACCACGTTCCGGTCGACCCCGAACGCGAAACGACCAACGGCAAGGTCGGCGGCGTTCTGACCGGATTGCGCCTGGCCTCCCATGAGGCCTTGGTCATCGCCGATGACGACGTGCGCTGGACCTCTGAGCTCCTCCAACGAGCGATGACCGAGATCGCTTCGGTCGACGTGGTCCGTCCGCAGAACTGGTTCGCTCCTTCGCCGTGGCATGCCCGCTGGGACACTGCCCGCAGTCTGGTGAACCGTGCCGTGAGCGGCGATTGGCCCGGCACCTTGGTCGTGCGCCGATCGGCCCTTCTCCGGACGGGCGGCTATGACGGCGATGTCTTGTTCGAGAACCTGGAGCTGGTCCGCACGATCAGGGCTTCGGGTGGCCGCGAGCGAGTGGCACGCGACCTGTTGGTGCCGAGGTTGCCGCCGTCGCTACGGCAGTTCCTCCGTCAGCGCATGCGCGAGGCCTACGACGAGTTCGCTCGACCAGGCCGGCTGTTGGTGGAGCTGTCCCTCCTGCCCGCTGCGTTGCTTGGGCGCAAGCGGGCCATCGCGGTGCTGGGCGCGGGTTCGGTGGCGCTGGCTGAGGTCGGACGTCGGCGCGGAGCAGGCCGGACCGTCTTCCCGCCGACCGCTGCCCTCTGGGCTCCGGCGTGGCTGGCTGAACGATCGGTGACGAGCTGGTTGGCCCTGGCCAGCCGGATCTTCCTCGGCGGCGTCCGCTATCGCGGCCGGGTGTTGCGGCGGGCCGCGCACTCCAAGCGCACCCTACGCCGCTCGTAGCCAAGCCCGATCGCGTAGCCGGGCAGAGGCCGAAACCTGGCCCAGCTTCGTCGAGGCCTGATGCGGGTTCTTCTTACGGGAACGTGCAGGGTAGGAGCGCAACCACTACGAGGAGGATCGAGAGCACAATGCTGGCCACCACGACGACCGGCTCGGCCACGACCCGCCTGGTCGGGGAGAGCCGCCGAAGCCGAGCGCTCCGCCGAACGTCGACCAGCACGTGCAACTTGGCTCGTCAGGCTCGTGCCGCCAGCGAGACCCTGCGGCGGCGCAACGATGCCCGTCGCACCGCAGTGCGGGTGCAACTCGACCAGCTCCAAGACCGGGTCGACGTCGTGCGGGCTCGCCGCACCGTCCCGAGGGGACTCAGTGCCACAGACACCCGGACGGTTCCGGGTGTGGATCTCGATCTGTGGCTCCTGCACGTCCGTTATGCCCGAACCCGGCACCCCGCCGTGCGCCTGAAGCTCGTGGAGGAGTACTCCGGCTACGCCGTTTCGCTGGCCAGGCGCCTACACCGCGAAGGCGAGGCACTCGACGATCTTGTCCAGGTGGCGATGGAGGCGCTTCTCGTGTCGCTCGGACGCTTCGACCCCGAGCGCGGCATCCCGTTCCTCGCGTTGGCCACACCGACGATCCTCGGGTCGTTGAAGCGGCATTACCGGGATCTGGGCTGGGCGGTCCGCGTGCCACGGACCGTGCATGACATAGCGGTGCCGGCACGCGACGCAGCTGATCGCCTGACGTCCCGCCTTGGTCGGTTCCCCACCGTTCCCGAGGTGGCGACCGAGTTGGGGATCGACGACGAGTCGTTGCTCTCGGCGCAGCAGGCCATCAGTGCGCGCTCGGTCTCCTCACTTGACGCCCCGGTCGGGGACGACGAGCGACGCAGCGACCTGCTGGGCGACCTCGACGCTCACCTGCTGCTGGCCGAGAACCGGGTTGCCCTGCGACAGGCCCTCGTCGGCTTGAGCGAACGGGAACGCACGATCGTCGGCCTCTACTACTTCGAGGAACGCTCCCAGAGCGACATCGCCCAGGACTACGGCGTCAGCCAGATGCAGGTATCGCGTTGGCTGAGCGCGGCGATTCGCCGCTTGCGCAGCCAGATGCAGCCTTGATCACGGGAACGGTTGAGCCGCCCGCGTTCGGGTAGCGAACGGGCATGGCACGCATCGGCTTCAACCTGTCCTCTGAGGAGCATCGTCCCCGCGACCTCGTTCGCTACGCCGCCATGGCCAAGGACCATGGGTTCTCCGACCTCTGGGTATCCGACCACTTCCACCCGTGGACCGATCGCCAGGGCCAGAGCCCCTTCGTGTGGTCGGTCCTCGGCGCGATGGCTCAGGCCGCTCCCGGCGTCAGGCTCGGCACCGGGGTCACCTGTCCCACGATCCGCATCCACCCGGCGATCATCGCCCAGGCGGCGGCCACGACCGCCGCCATGGCCGAAGGTGGGTTCTTCCTCGGCGTCGGATCCGGCGAGAACTTGAACGAGCACATCCTCGGGGATCGTTGGCCGCCCGCCGACGTGCGGCTGGCCATGCTGGAAGAGGCCGTGGAAGTCATGCGTCTGTTGTGGCAGGGCGGCGACCAGAGCCATCACGGCACCCACTACACCGTCGAGAACGCCCGGCTCTACACCCTGCCGGACGAGCCACCGCCGGTGTACGTGTCGGCCTTCGGTCCGAAGGCGGTGTCGGTGGCGGCCCGCATCGGCGACGGCTTCGTCACCACGGCGCCCCAAGCCGACCTGATCGAGCAGTACCGCTCCGAGGGCGGGAAGGGCCCGGCACTGGGTGCGCCGAAGGTCTGCTGGGCGCCGGACGAAGCCAGCGCCAAGAAGCTGGCCTTCGAGCTCTGGCCGAACATGGGGCTGCCCGGAGAACTGGCCCAGGAGTTGGCCACACCGGCGCACTTCGAGCAGGCGTGTGAGATCGTGCGGGAGGACGATGCCCTCGAATCGGTGCCGCTCGGCCCTGACCCGGAGGTGCACGTGGCTTCGCTCCGCAAGTACGTGGACGCGGGCTTCGACGAGCTCTACGTCCAGCAGATCGGATCCGAGCAGGAGGCGTTCCTTGCCTTCTACCGCGACGAGGTGTTGCCGCGACTCTGACCGGTCTCCACGTCGGGTAGGGCTGGTGCAACTGCTGCTCTTGGAAGGATCGACATGGCTCCATTGGACGAGACCTCCGGCCCCCTCCGGATGGTGGCTTCCTTCGACCGCCCGGAATCGGCACGCGAGGCGATGATCAGCCTGGAGGGCTTGGGGCTCGATGCAGAAGCGGTGCGCCTCCTCGACCAGGACCCACAAGTCCAAGTGGGCGGGCTCGACCGCTCCGGCGAGATGGACGCCGCCCAGTCGGTTGCGGGGAACTACCTGAAGGGCGCCCTGGTCACCGCAGTGGTGGTGGGTGGCATCGCCGCGGTGGTGGTGCTGATCCTCGGCGTCCGGCCGAGGCCGTTGGCCCTGGGGTTGTCCCTGCTCGGAGGCGGGTTGGCCGGGTTCTTCCTCGGCGGCTACCTGAACGCCGCTCGCAAGTTGCCGGTCAACGTCGATGCTCTCGACACGTTCACGGTGGACTCGGCGGAGAGCGCGCCGGTGAGGGTGGAGGTCAGGCTCACGGACCCCTCCCTGTTCGACCGCGCCGCCTCGGTTTGCCGCGACAACGATGCGACCGGCATCGACCGGGCTCCGCATTGATGGCGGGCCGGCTGGGCCGGCATCGCGATCAGAGATGAGGAAGATGACCGAGACGCCGAGCTTGTGGGACGACGATCCGGCCGGCCTCCCGCCGACAGGCACCTGGGAGGATGTCGCCGCGCAAGCGGCCGGCTGCCGGAACTGCCCACTGTGGGAGGACGCGACCCAGACCGTGTTCGGTGAAGGTCCGGTGCCGGCCATCTTGCGGGCGGGTGATCGGCGCCAGGCCGAGATGGAGGCGTTCACATCCGATCTCGCCGCGGCTCGGAGGCTGTTGGCGCCGGGAGGATGAGCCTCGGCATCAAGATCAATCACCTGAATGGGGGACACGCCCGACGTTGTTGACGCGGCCCGCAGGTGCCATGTTGTTCGGGCCTCGTTCACGCCACATCCAGCCACGGTCGACGTGAGCTGTCCGGAGTTCCCATGTCCCTTGCTCGACCCGCTGACACGAACTTCTCGATGGTGGTCGACACGAGCTTCGACCCAGTCGTCGTGCTGCCCGTAGGAGACCTCGATATGTCAGCGGCACAGCCGTTCCGTGCCGCCCTGGCCAAGTTGATCGAGGCTGGTCACGCCGACATCGATCTCGATCTCAGCGGTCTGCACTTCATGGACTCGACCGGTCTCGACGTGCTGGTTCGGGTTCAGGACTCGATGACCGGAACTTTGACCCTCGTCGATCCGCCGGATCTCGTGCGACGGATGCTCGACGTGTGTCAGCTCAGCGACCGGTTCCCCGTTCGCTGACCCGGCCTGACACTCGGCAACGAACACCGAGTCTGTCGCTACTCGTCCCGCGTGCGACCCTGAAGTTGCTGGTCCATGGCCAGCAGCTCGCGCTGAGACGCGGCGAGCTCCTCGTTCATCCGCCCTAGGGCGTCGGTAGTGGAGCGGAGCTCCGCGCTCGTCGTTTCGAGCTCTTCGACGGTCGACTGGAGCTCAGCACTCACCCTCTCGGACTCCTCGTTCATCGACAACAGCTCGGTGTTGGCTTCGTCGAGCTCTCGCTGGGCCTTCTGCAAATGGGCTCGCGACCGGTCAGTGTCGGTCATGTCGAGGAAGGAGAAGAGGTGAGCCGTTCGGCCATCGGCGCGTCGTAGTGCGACGATCTCGACCGCGCAGGGGGCACCACCCGGCAGTTCGAATAGATCCCGGCGCACGATCGGGCGTTGTCGGGCTGTGGCTTCCTCCAAGGCAGGCCCGAGCTTCCCGAGCGGAGAGAGGCCGCCCAGCTCGGCCAACGGCAGGTCGCGCCGACTCGGGTCGATCTGCAGAGCAGCACGCGCCGCTCGGTTGGCCAACGCAAGGTGACCTGCTTGATCGATCACCAGCTGAGGCCGGACAGCCTGTTCGAACGCTTCGGCCGCCAGCGCCTGGGCCTCGTCCCCGGTTGACAGCGATGGTGGCTCCGCGAGGTACAACGCGACCATTCGCTCCTCCGCCGGCCCAATCGGTTCCTTGGAGAATATCGGCACGTTCTCGTGGAGGGGCTGGAACAGGTCGCGGCACGCCGACAGTGTCTCGCCGTCGCCCATCACCAGATATCCGTGGTCGGACAAAGCGAGATGGAGCCGCTTGGCCAGATCGACCTGGACATCAGCGGTGAGGTACATGAAAACGTTGCGGCACAACACCAGGTCGACCCCGGAGATCGGCGCATCGCGGAGGAGGTCGTGGTGGCCGAACACCATGCGCCGACGAAGCTCGTCGTCGCCGAACACGAAACCGTCGTCGACCCCGTCGATCCCGTCGACCGGCTGTAAGTAACGCTCCCGAAGCGTGGCCGGCAATCCCTCGACCGCGAGGCGGGGGAACCAGCCTCGCCCTGCGAGCCCCAGCGCCTCAGCCTCGCTGTCGGTGGCGTAGACCTTCAGCCGCTCCAGGGCGGCCGGCCGCCCCAGGAGCTCAGTCGCCAGGATCGTTGCCGAGTAGGCATCGTGGCCGGCGCAGGAACCGGTCGCCCAGACCCGTACCGGGCCGCTCCCAGCTTTGGCCGACAGCACCGCCGGCAGGCACTCGTTGCGCAATCGCTCCCATACCGGGGTGCCCCACAAGAAGCTCGACCCGGTCAGAAGCAACGAGTCGAACAGGCGGTCGAACTCATCGGGATGCCGGGCTAGGTGGTCGATGTAGCGAGCGCGATCCGAGATGCCCAGCTCATCAAGACGAGCGTCGATCCGACGTTCCAGGGTGGTCTTCTCATAGCCGCTGAAATCGACGGAGCGCTGATCGCGGAGGAAGGCAAGAAGCTCCGCCAAAGCTTGGGCATCGGGCGTCTGATCAGGCAACGTCGACGGTCTCCGCATCGGGTCTCGGAACATAGCTCTCGCGCCGCTCCGGTGGTTCGGTACGATCGCTCGTGGTCAGTCGCTGTGTCGCCCCGCGAGGTCAGGAGCCTGATGGACGATCCCGATCGAGGCGCGGCGGCGCCCGCGCCGAGTGACAACACGACTCTGCACGAGGTCTTGGCCGCGTTGGCTGAGGAGGGCTGGACTGCGAACCTCTCGATCACCGATGACGGCGAGGTTCGCTGTCCGGAGTGCGGGATCACCTCTCCTCCCGAGGACGTCGGCGTAGACCGCCTGCGCCGGCTCGAAGGCGCCTCGGACCCCGACGACATGATGGCCGTGGTGGCCATGACCTGTCCCAACTGCGCCGCACGGGGCGTCGCGGTGGCCAGCTACGGACCGAACGCCACCGAGGGCGATGTGTTCCTCCTGCGGGCGTTGGAGGACATCCGGCCAGGCGGCTGACCCGACGTCAGAGACTGACGCGGTCGTCCCGTCCGGGGTGGCGGGGGTCCTGACTCGCCTTGGACCCGAGGCGATGGACGAGGGCCGCCACCGCGGCGCCGATCACCGTTCCGCCGATCACATCGAGCACGTAGTGCTGGCGGGAGTAGACCCGGCCGTAGCCGACGATGGCGGCGAGGATCCCGAGAGGGATTCCCACGGCTGGCCACTCGAGCAAGCCGGTCACGGCGAACGCCGCGGCTGTCGTGGCGTGCCCGGAGGGGAATGAAGCCGACGTACGGCTGGGTGCGCGTCGCCCCACCAGCCAGAACGGTCGCGATCGGCCCACCAAGCGCTTCACCCCCTGGTCAGCCACCGCTGAGGCGACGGCCATGCTGACCAGTCCGCGCCCGGCGACGCGCCTACCTCGAGCGCCGGTGGCCGCCAATCCGGCGGCGCACCCCAACCAGACCGGGACGCCGTTGGCCGCCTCGGACACCGGCACGACGACCTTGTCGAGGAACGCCTGCCTGGGGACGGTGAGCGTCGCCGATCCGACGCGGTCGAGGTGCTTCAGCGAGTCCTTGAGCTTGGTCATCGCCGCTTCTGTACCCGGCTGTCGTCCCGGTTGGCGCTGGTATGAGTGATCGCGCCTGTGGGAACCGGGTAGAGCGGCCGTCGTGCCCGAGCCCGGCGGGTCGTTGCGGTGAGATCGGCCTGCCACGCGACGACGCCGCGGCGCGCTTCCAGGTCGGCGCCGGCACTGGTCTGGCTGTCATGCGCGATCGCGGCCGCCTCTGCCTGTGTTGGCCCGGCGCGTAGCACGCATGACTACCGGCTGAAGGCCGCGACGACCGCGGGGAAGGTTCGCGGGGCGGTGGAGACGGCACGGCTCGGCGTGCAGAGCGCCGCTGGCGGACGCGCCCCAGCCAACTACCTGTCGGTGCTGCTCGGTGAAGCCGAGGAGGATGCCTCCTCCGCCCAGTCGACGTTCGAGTCGATCCAACCGCCGAACCACGCCTCCGACCTGATCAGCGAGAAGATCACCAGGCCGGTGAGTGATGCCGTGACCGTGTTGTCGACGTTGCGAGTGCTCGTGCGGCGAGGCGACATGGCTGGGCTGCGTGCCGCGGCCAAGCCGTTGCCGAAGTTGAGCGCCGAACTGGATCAGTTGGCCAAGGCCAACGGCGGCTGATCGTGAAGAAGTACCTCCAGGTCACCCTCGGGATCCTCACCGCGATCGGCGGGTTCGTCGACATCGGGGACCTCGTGGCCAACGCGGCCACCGGCGCGCGCTACCGCATGGGCCTGGCCTGGGCGGTCGTCGTCGGCGTGTTCGGCATCATCCTGTACGCCGAGATGGCCGGGCGGGTGGCCACGCTCACCAAACGAGCGACGTTCGACCTCGTGCGCGAGCGCCTCGGGCCACGCATGGCGTTGGCCAACCTCGGCGCCTCGTTGTTCGTCACGTTCCTCACCCTCGTGGCTGAGATCGCCGGCATCGGCCTGGCTCTGGAGTTGGCGACCAGCATCAACTACCTGCTCTGGCTGCCGGTGGCCGCCGCACTCGTGTGGATCGTGTTCTGGCGGTTCAAGTTCGAGAACATGGAGCGCCTGTTCGGCCTGCTCGGCTTGGCGCTGGTGGTGTTCGCGGTGGCGGTCTGGCGGGCCCATCCCGACTGGGGCAACTTGTTCCACGGCGCAACCCATCCCACGGTGCCCCACGGCGAGGGCCATGCCACCTACTTCTATTACGCCATCGCCCTGTTCGGGGCGGCGATGACGCCCTATGAGGTGTTCTTCTTCTCCTCCGGGGCTGTGGAGGAGAAGTGGGACCGCTCCGACCTGATGGTGAACCGGGCCAACGTGTACATCGGCTTCCCGCTCGGGGCTGTCCTGTCGCTGTCGATCATGGCCGTGACCGCATTGGTGCTCGCCCCGCGGGGGATCGGGGTGGAGCACCTGTCCCAAGTCGGCCTGCCGGTGGCGGTGATCCTCGGCAAGGTCGGGCTGATCGTGGCGATCCTCGGGTTCTTCGCCGCCACGTTCGGCGCGGCGCTGGAGACCGGGCTGTCGGTGAGCTACACCGTGTCCCAGTACTTCGGCTGGCAATGGGGAAAGCTGACGACGCCCAAAGAAGCGCCCCGCTTCCACGCCATCGTGCTGTTGGGCATCATCATGGCCACCGCGATCGGGCTCACCAGCGTCGATCCGATCAAGGTCACCGAGTACTCGATCGTGTTCTCAGCAGTTGCCCTCCCGCTCACCTACTTCCCGATCTTCGTGGTGGCCAACGACCCCAACTACATGGGTGACAAGGTGAACTCGCGCTTCAGCAACTTCATCGCCTCGATCTACCTTGTGCTGATCGTCGTCGTGTCCCTCGTCGCCATCCCGCTCATGATCATCACCAAAGCGGGCGCGTAGTGGAGACGTCGCAGGTGTCGATGTCGGAGGACGGGGAGCATGTCATCGACGCCACCTACTCGCTGCTCGATCGTCAGATCGTCGATCCCACCGGGCGGCTGGCCGGCAAGGTCGACGACATCGAGTTGACCGACCCTGAGCTCGACGGCGCCGGTGAGGTTGGCCCGCCGGTGGTCACCGCCGTCCTATCCGGTCCGGGGGCGCTCGGTCCACGACTGGGCGGTCGGCTCGGTTCGTTCGTGGTCGGCACTTGGCGCCGGTTGCATCCGGATGTGGATCCCCAGCCGAAGCGGGTACCGGTCGAGCTCCTCGCGCCTGTCAGACCATGTCGAGCTGACCGTGTCGTATGACGACCTGGGCCCACACCGCTTGCAGGAGTGGACCCGCGACCGGTTCATCAGCGGTCTCCCGGGAGCCGACCATGAGGCTCAGTGAGCTACTCGGTCGACGGGTCATCGACAGCGACGGCCGCGACTTCGGCCGGGTGCACGACGTGCGCCTACGTGGGCCAGGCCTGGGGTCCCCCGACGCCGCCATCGGCAGTCCGGCGTTTCGGGTCGACGGGCTGATCGTCGGGTCTGGCGGGTTCGCCGATCGGCTCGGTTTCGATCGAGCCGGGGTTCGGGCGCCGGCGCTGGTGCGGGTGATCGCCACGATGTTCCTGCGGCGGTCGCGGTTCGTCCCTTGGAACCGGGTGAGAGCCCTGCCCGCCGGGCGGGTCACCATCTCCGGTTCGGGTTCCGACCTCGACCGACCGCCAGCGCTGACCCAGGAGCGGTCATGAACAACGGCCTCGTGCTGCTCGGCGCGTGGATCGAGCTGTTCGTGTTGCTGGCGATCTTGATCGCGCTCGCCTCTCGTGGGGGACGCCATCGGGATCGTCGGCCTCGAACGGGTCAATGATCGGGTCGTTCGGGCGAGCCACCCGGCGGTTCGGCACCAGGCTGGCTGCGGCCACCCACCGTCGGATCCCCCAGGCTCTGGTCCTCCACGTCGGGACCTGCCGGCCGGTCCACACCTTTGTAGAGCCGGCCCGACTCATCGTCGGGGGCGGACGCGTCGGAGTGGGTGGCGGTTTGCTCGGGATGACCCTGCCGCAACAGGAGTACGGCGAGGACCACCACGGCGAGCACAGCGATCACGATGACGGCGATCTTCATGGTGGGCACGGGCTGCCCGGTTCCGGCCGTGGCCAAACCGACGTTCTGGGTGGAGTGGCCGTCGCCGCGGCCGGAGATCCTGTGAAGTGATCGTCGTGGTGATGGGAGTCACCGGCACAGGCAAGTCGTCGGTGGCCCATCGGCTGGCTGAGGAGCTCCGACTTAGTTTCGTGGAGGGCGACGACTTCCACGATCAGGCGAGCATCGAGAAGATGGGACGGGGAGAGCCGCTGACCGAACAAGACCGGCAACCGTGGCTCGATCGACTGAACGGCGAATTGCGCCGTCACGAGCCCGAGGGTTCAGTGTTGGCCTGCTCGGCGCTCACTGCGAGCTCACGGCGACGGTTGGCTGATGGCCTGACCGATGTGCGGTTCGTGTTCCTACGAGGACGCAAAGACGTCCTCCGTCACCGCCTCGAGAAGCGTGAAGGCCACTTCGCGGGCGCCGAGCTCCTCGACTCGCAGCTCGATACGCTCGAGGTGCCGGAGGACGCAGTGCTGGTCGATGTGGGAGACCCGCTCGAGGTCGTTCTAGCCCATGCGTTGGCGGGATTGCGCGGGTGAAGCATCAGGGCCGGGGTAGAGCAGCCGGATGCCCCGAGCCGGAGTGCTGTTCGACGTCGACGGGACGCTCATCGACACGACCTACATCCACGTCTCGGCATGGCACCACGTCTTCACCGACCACGACGTCGTCGTACCGATGCGGCGAATCCACCAGCTCATCGGTATGGGCGCTGAGGACTTGGTGAAGGAGGCGACGGGCCGGACGCTCGATGGCGCCGCCGATCGCCACCTGCATCACTACCGCCGTGTGCGCCACACAGTCGACCCGCTGGCCGGCGCATCAGACCTGCTCCGAGCGGTGCACGACCTCGGGCTGGCGGTAGTGCTGGGTAGTTCGGCCAAGCAGGACGACGTCGACCATGCCATCGAGTTGCTCGACGTGACCGACGTGATCGATGCCAGCACGTCCGCCGATGATGCTGATGCAGCCAAGCCGGCCCCCGACATCCTCGAAGCGGCGCTCGACAAAGGTGATCTCGATCCGCAACGGACCGTCGCCGTCGGCGACTCGACGTGGGACGTGCAGGCCGCGGCCCGCCTCGACATCGCGACCATCGGCCTGTTGAGCGGCGGCATCCCCGAAGCGGACCTGCGCGATGCAGGTGCCGTCGAGGTGTACGACGACCCGGCACACCTGTTGGAGAGGTTGCAGGAGAGCCGGATCGGCACGCTCATCCGCTGACGTTGGAGCTGTCAGCGTCGGAGCCCAAGCAGATGGGTCGCCGAGCCTGTTGCCGCGCATCAGCGGCGTCGTCTGCGCGGAGAGTGAGTGCTGGGAGCAGCCTTGGCGATTGATGGTCCTGACCGGCTCGGCGTGGGGGGCGGGACGGTGGTCGCCGCCGGCGCTTTCCTCCTCTTCGAGGACCGCATGGATCACGGCAAGGTGACGCCGCTGCACGTCCACCCGGACTCCGACGAGACGATGGTCGTGCTGGAAGGCGAGATTCTCATGCACCTCGACGGCGCCGAGCACACGGTCAGCGCCGGCGGCATCGCGAGCGCTCCACGGGGCGTACCTCACGCATTCAAGGTCTCGGGTCTCGATGGGGCGCGGCTGTTGTGCCTCCACACGCCCGGTTGCTGTCAGACGTTCTATTGGGACGCCAGCGAAGCCGTCGGTCCGAGGGGCGAGCGAAACAACCAGGGCTGCACGATCGGGGATACACATGCCTTCGAGGGGCTCTGCCACCACACGGAGCTGACGACCTTTCGGTCGTCGACACGCTTGCAGCCCTCGACGCGGTCACGGCGGCTAGGAGCGCCACGCCACCCCACGGGAGATACCGTGTCACCGTCGGGTGGGTGATCCGGGGGACCGCCGATCCGTCGTCCGTTGATGAGAGGCAGGGTCGTGTCCGAGGAGAAATGGCATGCCGCACGATTGATCCCTACGTCGGGGATCAAGGATGGCGAAGAACAGGAACGCCGGGCCACCTCGGCGCTGCTGGCAGTGATGTCGTCGGTCCGGGAGTTCGGACGAACGATCACCCAGGGGCTCGGAGCGCCTGCTGGAAAGGTCGAGACGTTCATCGAAGTGCCGTTCCTCCTCAACGGCCAGAAGCATGTCCCGGACGGGCTCATCCGTGTGGAGCGTGCGTCGAAGACGTGGGTGGCGCTGGTCGAGGTCAAGACCGCCAAGAACACCTTGGACCCGGCGCAGCTTGAGGCTTACCTGGATGTGGCTCGCGAGAACGGCTACCAGGCATTGCTGACCATCTCGAACGAGATCCCGCCGCTGGCGGGCACGCATCCGACGTCGGTTGACAAGCGCAAGCTGCGCAAGGTCGAGCTACATCACCTGTCGTGGACGCAGGTGTTGACCGAGGCGGTTGTACAGAAGGTTCATCGAGGTGTCGCCGATCCCGATCAGGCTTGGATACTCGGGGAGCTGATCAGGTACCTAGAGCATCAGCGCTCCGGTGCCCTGGAATTCGAGGACATGAGTGCGTCGTGGGTGACCGTGCGCGAATCAGTGCGCGCCGGCACGCTCCGGGCGAGCAGCCTGGAGGCCGCCGAGGTCGTCAGTCGATGGGACCAATTGATCCGCTACGCCTGTCTGCGTCTCGGTCGTCAGTTGGGTGTGGAGGTCCGCCCCGCCTTGACGAGACGGGAGTTGGCAGATCCGGCCGTACGTGCGCAGGCGCTGCTCGCAGGGTTGGTGGAGAGAGATGTCCTCGACGGTGGTGTACGGATCCCCGACGCAGTGGGAACGATCGCTCTGACGGCGGATCTGCGTGCCAACCGGGTGAGCGCATCGGTCGATGTGGAGGCGCCTCGGGAGGGTCGTCCGCTAACGGCGGTGAAGCGCCTCATCCGTCAGTTGGGTGATGCCCCGGATGCTCTCCGAATCGACTGTTCTGCGCTGCATGCCCGTGGCGCCACTACGTCGAAGCTTCTGGCTGAGGTGCGGTCTGATCCGGGCTTGTTGCTCGATGATCCAAAGCGGGAGCTGCGTAGCTTCCGTCTCACGTCGTCGGCCCCGATGGGAGTGAAGCGAGGGCAAGGCCAAGGAAGCTTCGTCGGCTCCGTGCTGGGTGTGCTCGAAACGTTCTACGAATCGACTGTCCAAGCGATGAAGCCGTGGTCGGCAACGCTCCCGAAGCTCCGCAGCGACAGCAGTGTGCAGGTAGAGACAGATATCCCCCGGGAACTCGTCTCCACGGCGCTCTCATCCCAGGACGGGACCGGACCGGTCGATCCGGCGCCCGACGCTGTCACCTCGAACGGCGGACTCGTCGGGCTTGGGTCTGTAGAAGAAGCGGTCCCCGAGGGCTAGTAGAACCTCGGCCCTTCGGTGCCTCGTCGGGGGCGCCGACTGCTGCCTCAGCCATGGTTGCGGGTCCTGCCGCGTCCAGGGTCCGTTGAACTTTGTCGCCAAGCCGGTCGACCGCCTCGGTTCTCGCGGCGTTTTGCAGTCGCGTTCTAAGTCCGCTTGCGGCGTTTGCAGCTCCGCTCTCTCCTATCCCAGCCAACCGTGGCTCGCGGTTGTACCGGAGTGGGAAGAAGCGGCACGTATACGTCGGCGTGCCAGCCTTGCGACATGCAGGCCGTGACGATCGTGGACGGCCGGCTCGAGTGGCAGGAGCATCCTGACCCTGAGCCGGGGAGTGGCGAGGTGCTGGTCCGGGTTCGAGCAGCCGGGCTGAACAGCGCAGACCGGTTGCAAGTGGCCGGGCTGTATCCGGCTCCGCCTGGCTCGCCGGCCGACATCCCGGGGCTCGAGCTGGCCGGTGAGGTTGCCGCGCTGGGTCCGGGCGCCAGCCGGCACCCGGTCGGGGACCGGGTCATGGCGGTGGTGGGCGGCGGCGGGCAAGCGGAGCTGGCGGTTGTCCACGAGCGCCACCTGCTGTCGGTACCCGACGACCTGGGTTGGGAGGAGGCCGGCGGGTTCCCGGAGGCGTTCACCACCGCCTACGACGCGCTGTTCACCCAGTGCGGGTTGAGCGTGGGCGAACGGGTGTGTGTCCACGGGGCGGCGGGAGGGGTCGGCCTGGCTGGTGTGCAACTGGCTGTGGCCGCCGGCGCGGAGGTCGTGGCCACGGTCCGCAACGCCGACCTGCGTGACAGCGTCGGTGCGTTCGGCGCCACCGTGGTCGCTCCCGACCAGTTCGTGGACCATGGGCCTTTCGACGTCGTGCTCGAACTGATCGGCGCCCCCAACCTGGCCGACGACGTCCGCTCGTTGGCCACCGGCGGGCGGGTGAGCGTGATCGGCGTGGGCGGCGGCGCCAAAGCCGAGCTCAACCTGCTCGACCTGCTGGGCAAACGGGGCCGCATCCACGGCTCCACGCTGCGAGCCCGCAGCCTCGAGGAGAAGGCACTCGTCGCCCGCCGCATGGAACGCCATGTTCTTCCCCTCCTCGCGTCGGGCCGGGTGCGGGTGCCGATCGCCCAGTCGTTCGACATGGCCGACGCGGCTGCTGCCTTCGAGCGCTTCGCCGCCGGCGGCAAGCTCGGCAAGATCGTGCTGAAGACCGCCTGACACCTCTGGTCGGGGTGGCCGGACTCAACCGAGCACGAACAGCAGGCGGGCTCGGCAGGATTCGGCGTCACCTACCGAAGCGACTCCCCGTCCCCACCCACCGCGACCGCTGAGCTGTTCGATCGACACCCGCAGGGTCAACTCGTCACCCGGCACCACCTGCCGACGGAACCTGACCTCCTCCACACCACCGAACAGCGGCAGACGGTGCTCGTAGTCAGGGTGGGTCAGCAGGGCAACTGCGCCCACTTGGGCCAAAGCCTCCAGTTGCAAGACGCCGGGGACCACGGGGCGGCCTGGGAAGTGACCGGCCAGCCACGGCTCCTCACCGGTGATCCGCCAGCGACCGACCGCCGCCGCGCCTGGTTCGCATGAATCGATCGCTTCGACGAAGCGGAACGGCGGTCGGTGGGGGAGCAACGCGACAAAGCGATCCATATGTACCTCTCGGACCCGGCGTCGCTGTTCGACCCGCGCCACCTGGTTGGAAGTTACCTCCGGGTAGATGAAACGTCTCGCGGCCGCGCCGTGTCGGAGCGTCATCAAACCGCAACCAGCTTCGATCGTGATGGCCAAGAAATGAGCATCGGTGTGATCTTCCCGGGCCAGGGCAGCCAGCGTCCGGGCATGGGAAGGGCCTGGGCCGGCGAGCCGTCATGGTTGATCGTCGAGCGGGCCGAGCAGCTGCTCGACCGCCCCCTCGGGCACCTCCTGCTAGACGCGAGTGCCGACGAGCTGCGAGCCACCGCGGCCAGCCAGCTGTCGGTCCTGCTGGCCTCCCTCATGGCCTGGGAGGCCGTGGGCGACGCACTGGGCGAACCCCCGGCCGTGCTGGCCGGTCACTCGCTCGGCCAGGTGACGGCCCTGCTGGCATCGGGCGTGCTCGCCGAACCGATCGGACTGTGTCTTGCCGCTGCCCGAGCCGACGCCACCCAAACCGCGGCCGAGGCTCAGCCCGGGGTGATGGTGGCACTGCTCGGCGCCTCGGAGGATCAAGCGGCCGAGGCCTGCTCGGCCGCACCCGAAGCTTGCTGGGTGGCCAACCTGAACGGACCGGGCCAGATCGTGATCGCCGGCACATCGGACGGGGTGGCGGCCGCCAAAGTTCGGGCAACGGCGATCGGTGTTCGCCGACTGCGCGACCTGGATGTGGGTGGCGCCTTCCACACGCCGCTGATGAGCTCTGCGGCCGAGCAGCTGCACGACGTGCTCGACACGACCCGCTTCTCCGCGCCGTCAGTGCCCGTGGTGACGAACCACGACGCGGTCGACCATCACGACTCGCTCGGCTGGCCGGAGCGGTTGAGGACCCACCTCGTGTCGCCTGTCCGTTGGTCCGAGTGCGTGCAGACCATGGTCGATCTCGGTGTCGACCGATTCGTCGAGGTTGGTCCGGGCAACGCGTTGGCCGGCCTGATCCGGCGGATCGCTCCCCAGGTGTCCACCATCAACGTGGTCGAGCCGGCCGATCTCGCCACGTTGGCCGAGGCTCTGGCGGGCGAGAGCCGATGACCGCCATCGTGCACCTTCACGAGGGCGACGACGTCCATCTCCATGTCCGCTTGGTCGTCGCTCCGGTGGCCGGCCTGTTCCGCCCGCAGCCCCCGGAGACCGTGACCACCGAAGGCGAGATCCTGGTCGAGGGTCAAGTGATCGGGCTGATCGACGGACCAGGCTGCCGGGTGGAAGTGGTCAGCGCGTTCACCGGCTTCTTCATGGGCTTGCTGGCCGAGTCCGGGGAGCGGGTCCGGCCGGGCCAGCCGGTGGCCTGGCTCCACGATGTCGAGGCGGCGGGCCATCCATGACCACGGGCTCCACCCTTCTGCCGTCGGCCGCTCCGCGGGTCCTGGCTCCGGCCCGGTTCCTGGGAGTCGGTCGCGCCATGCCCACAACCGTGGTCACCAACGCCGACCTCGAAGCCCGTCTCGACACATCTGATGAGTGGATACGAGAGCGGACCGGCATCGCCGAACGTAGGGTCGCCGACCCCGGCCAGACCACGGCGGACCTGGCCGTAGCGGCAGGGGCAGACGCGCTGGCCCGGTCAGGTCTCGCCCCCTCGGAGGTGGATGTGGTGCTGGTCGCCACCACGACTCCGGACGCTCCCTGCCCGGCCACCGCGGCCTCGGTGCAGGAGCGTCTGGGCACGGCCGGTGCGGCGTTCGACCTGAACGCCGCTTGCGCCGGGTTCGTGTATGGCCTCTACGTCGGGGTCGGGATGTTGAGCGCCGGTGCGGTCCGCCACGTGCTGGTGATCGGCGCCGACCGCTTCACGACATTTGTCGACCCGGACGACCGATCGACCGCCATCCTGTTCGGTGACGGCGCCGGTGCGGTCCTGCTGGGGGCCGCTGATCCGGGTGATCACGGCGGAGGCCTGGCCAACGGCGGCCCAGGACTGCTGGCCGCCGATCTCGGCGGCGACGGCTCTGCCATCTCCGCCGTCCACGTACCGGCGGGCCAGCGCTACGTGGTGATGGACGGACAAGAGGTGTTCCGGCGGGCTACCCGTGCGATGGTGAGCTCGTGCTCGAACGTTCTTGATCGAGCGGGCGCCAGCGGACCAGCAGACGTGGACCTGTTCGTGCCCCATCAGGCCAACGCTCGGATAATCGAAGCGACATCGCGCCGGCTCGGCATCCCCCTCGAGCGCGTCGTTATCAACGTGGACCGGTATGGCAACACATCTGCCGCCTCGGTGCCGATGGCGTTGGCCGACGCGGCCGAGGACGGGCGCCTAGCCGATGGAGGCCGGGTCTTGCTGGCCGGAGTCGGGGCCGGCATGGCATGGGCCAGCGCGTACCTGCGGTGGGGCGCATGACCTCGGATCCCACGAACCGGGTCGCGTTGGTGACCGGCGGCTCGGGCGGCATCGGAGCAGCGACGGCGACCGCCCTGGCCCGGGCGGGGCACCCGGTGGCGGTCGGTTACCTGATGGGGGCCGAGGAGGCCGGGCGCATCGTTGCCGAGATCGAGGACTGCGGCGGCTGCGCGATGCCAGTTGCCGTCGACGTCGTCCAGCCGGATCGGGTTGACGAAGCGTTGGGCGAGATCGAGCAGACGCTCGGGCCGGTGGCGGTGCTCGTCAACAACGCCGGCGTCACCGCCGACGGGCTGCTCATCCGGATGACCGACGAGCGTTGGCGCAGCGTGTTGGCCACGAACCTCGACGGCGCGTTCCACGTCAGCCGGCGTGTGGCGCCGGCCATGGTGCGGGAGCGCTGGGGCCGGATCGTGAACGTCTCCTCGGTGACCGGGCTGACCGGCTCAGCTGGCCAGACGAACTACGCGGCAGCCAAGGCCGGCCTGGTGGGCTTGACCCGCTCGTTGGCCCGTGAGCTGGCATCTCGCGACATCACCTGCAACGTGGTCGCGCCCGGACCCGTCGCCACCGCCATGACCGAAGCGCTCGATGAGGAGCGCCGTTCCGACTTGGCCGCCTCGATGCCCATCGGCCGGTTCGTCACGCCCGAAGAGGTGGCCGCCGCCATCGCGTTCCTCTGCTCACCGGCCGCGGCGTCGGTCACCGGTGCAGTGCTGCCGGTCGACGGTGGCCTCGGCATGGGCCACTGACATCGCGAACTGTCCCAGCATCAACCATCGACCAACCGACCAACCACATCCCAAGGAGACAACCATGGAAGACAGCGAGATCCTCGATGCCGTCTGCGACGCCTGCGTCGAACTGCTCAAGGCTGACCGGTCTTCGCTCAGCACAGACACACGGTTCGGCGACGACTTGGACGCTGACAGCCTCGACCTCGTGGAGGTCGTCATGTCCCTCGAGGACCGCTTCGGCATCGCCATCCCCGAAGAAGAGCTCGACGGCGTCGAGACCATCGGCCAAGCGGTCGACGCCGTGCAGCGTCGGCTGGCCACTGAAGCCACAGCATGAGCGCTGACACGATCCCCGGCACCGCGCCGCGGGTGGCGATCACCGGGGTGGGCACCGTCTGCCCGGGTGGTGCCGACTCCCGGTCGGCGTTGAAGACGGTGCTGGCCGGCCGATCGGCGGCCGCGCCGATCAACGCGTTCGACGCCTCAGGGCACTCGGTCCGATTCGCCTGCGAGCTCACAGACTTCGACCCTGCAGCGATCGTCGGGCCCAAGGAGGCCCGGCGGATCGACCGCGTGAGCCTCATCGGCCTCGCCGCCGCCCGGGAGGCGCTCGAGCAAGCGGGTCTGGGTCAGCCGGGGCAGGTCGACCCGGCCCGGGTGGCCGTGTTGGCCGGCACCGGGGTGGGCGGGCTGAACGCCCTCGAAGATCAGATCGCCGTGCGGGTCGAGCGTGGCCCGAGCCGGGTCAGCCCATTCCTCGTACCGATGATGATGGCCAACGCCACCGCCGGACTGCTCTCGATGCGTCACGGGTTCACCGGGGCGAGCTTGTGCATCTCGACCGCTTGCGCATCTGGCGCCAACGCCATAGGGGAAGGTCGGCGGATGATCTGTAGCGGGGGAGCAGACGTCGTGCTGGCCGGCGGCACAGAGGCGGCGATCACCCCGACCACCATCGCCGCGTTCGCCCGGATGGGCGCGCTCAGTGGCCGCAACGACGATCCGGCAGGAGCATCGCGGCCGTTCGACGCCGAACGGGACGGGTTCGTCATGGGTGAGGGCGCGGCGTTCCTGGTGCTCGAACGCTGGGACCTGGCGCAACGACGGGGCGCGACGGTCCTCGGTGAGCTGGCCGGCTACGGCGCCACCTGCGATGCCCATCACATCACCGCGCCCCATCCGGATGGGGCGGGCGCGGTGGCGTGCATGCGCCAGGCGCTCGATGATGCGGGGCTCGCCCCGCACGCCATCGGCCACGTGAACGCCCACGGCACCTCCACGCCGCTCAACGACATCGCCGAGAGTGATTCGCTGATCAAGGTGTTCGGCGCTGACGGGCCGCCTGTCACCTCGACCAAAGGCGTCACCGGCCACCTGGTGGGGGCAGCCGGAGCGGTGGAGGCGGTGCTCGGCCTCCTGGCCGCCTCGGTCGGGCAGGTGCCGCCGACGGCCAACCTCGTCGACCTGGATCCCGAGATCAGCGTGGACGTGGTGGCCGGTCAGCCACGGGTGGTCCCGCCGGCGCCGGTCCTGTCCAACTCGTTCGGCTTCGGCGGCCACAACGCCACGCTCATCCTGGTGCCGGCGGGCGTCGCCGGCGCCGTGGCCGCCTGACCTGCCCGCCATCTCCGTGCTCGCCCATCTCGACCCAGGCCCGTGGTCGGTCACCCCGCTGGCAGTCGAACGGCCGGCTGCGGCGCGTGCCGGGTTGGCCGAGCTCGGCGGCCGGACGGTGGCCTGGTTCCGGGTCGACGCCACCACCGGTGCCGGCACGACCGAGGCCGAGGTGGTCGAGCGGGCGTTGGCGACCGCCGGCGACGTGGGATGTCCGGTTGTAGGGCTGGTGCAGGCCGTCACCGTGTCGCCGGAGGCCGGGGGGATGGCCGGCCTCGCCGCTTGGGGCCGGGTAGCCAAGCGGGCCGTCGACCTGTCCGGGGTCGTGCCGATCCTGCTCGCGGTGACCGGCCCGTGCCACGGCGGGCTCGCTCCGCTGCTCGGTTTGGCTGACCACGTGGTGCTGACCACACAGGCCAGCGCCTACATCAACGGGCCACGTTCGGTGGCCGCCACGACCGGGCTTCGCCTGAGCCCGGATGACCTCGGCGGCGCGGCCGTCCACGCATCCTCGGGTCTGGCCACGTGGGTGGTTGGCGACGAGGAAGAAGCCGTGGCCGCCCTGGCTGAGCTGTTGTCATATCTCCCCGACAACCATCTCAGCGAGCCGCCAACGGCAGGCACGACCGACCCGGACGATCGGCGCTGTGTGGCCGGCCCGGCTGCCGTTCCGGCGCGCCCGAGCGCCACCTACGACGTGCGGCGGGTCGTGGCCGACGTGTGCGACCACGGGTCCTTGCTGGAGCTCCGGGCCCACTTCGCGCCCAACATCATCACCGCGTACGCCAGGATCGGCGGCCGAGCGGTGGCGGTGGTGGCCAACCAACCCTCGGTGCGGGCCGGCACGATCGACATCGACGCATCGGTCAAAGCGGCCAGGCACGTCCAAGCGGCCGACGCCGCCAACCTGCCGATCGTCACGTTCGTCGACACGCCAGGCTACGAGCCGGGTCGGGACCTCGAGTGGCGGGGCATGATCCGCCACGGCGCGAAGCTGGTCCACGCCTACGGCGCCGCCACCATCCCACGGGTGTGCATCATCCTGCGCAAGGCCTACGGCGGCGCCTACATCGTCATGGATTCCCGAAGCCTCGGCAGCGACGTGGTGCTGGCCTGGCCGGGCGCGGAGATCGCGGTGATGGGTGCGCCTGGCGCGGTCGCCGTCCTGCACCGACACGCCATCTCCTCAGCCGAGGACCCCGGAGCGGAACGGCGCGGCCTGGAGCGGGCGTACCAGACGACCTACTGCACCCCTCGTATCGCCGCCGAACGCGGCTATGTGGACCAGATCATCGAGCCCGCCGACACCCGGATACACGTGGTCGCCGCACTGGCTCGCTTCCGCCACAAGCAGGTCCCCTGCCCGCGTCGCCGCCATGCTAACGGCCCGTTGTGAGCGGGAGGGCCACGAGCCGATCGACCGATGACCGGACGATCCAACTGGAAGGACAGCCATGTTGTTGAAGGACCGGGTCGTGCTCGTGACCGGCGTGCTCACACCGTCGTCCATCGCCTTCGAGTGTGCGCGGGTAGCCCAGGCGGAGGGTGCGACGGTCGTGCTGACGTCGTTCGGGCGGGCCATGGCGGTGACCGAACGCTCGGCCCGGCGGCTGCCCGAGCCGGCCGAGGTGCTCGAGCTCGACGTTAGCGACGAGACCCACCTGGCCCGCTTGGCCGGTGAGCTGGCCGAGCGCTGGAGCGGGGTCGACGGTGTGGTCCACGCCATCGGCTACGCCCCGGCGGCATGCCTCGGCCAACCTGATGGCCTGTTCGCCGCAGGATGGGACGACGTGGCCACGGCGCTGCAGGTGTCCTCTTACTCATTGCCGGCACTGGCCAGCGCCGTCCGGCCCGTGCTCGGGCCGGGAGCATCGATCGTTGGACTCGACTTCGACGCCCGCCTGACGTGGCCGGCCTACGACTGGATGGGGGTGGCCAAAGCCGCCCTGGAGTCCGCCTCCCGATACATGGCCCGGGACCTCGGCCCGCGAGGTGTGCGGGTCAACCTGGTGGCCGCCGGTCCTCTGCGCACGGTCGCCGCCCGCAGCATCCCCGGGTTCTCCGACATCGAACGCATCTGGGCCGAGCGGGCCCCACTCGGCTGGGACATCGACGACAAGGAGCCCGTGGCTCGAGCCGTGGTGGCCCTGCTCTCGGACTGGTTCCCAGCGACGACGGGTGAGATCGTCCACGTCGACGGTGGGGTTCACGCCGTCGGCGCCTGAGCGGCTGCGCGCAGGCTGTATCACCGACCCAAGTGGCCCGCGACGTATCGTTGCGTCCTGCCCATCCAGGGCTCTGATCACCTTCGACCATGCAACCCACGCTCGAATCTCCGTCCGTGCAGGAGCGCGCCGCCGTGCCGGTCGCGTCCGGGGATCCGCCGCGTCCTCGATCGGATCGGACCGGGACCGAACCCGCACCTGCTGACCACGGGGTGAAGCTCAGTTACCTGCCCAGCCTCGACGGGTTGCGGGCCGTGGCGGTGATGGCGGTGCTGATCTACCACGCCGAGGTCGGCTGGCTGTCCGGCGGCTACCTCGGGGTGGAGGTCTTCTTCGTCATCAGTGGCTACCTGATCACTTCGCTCCTGATGGCCGAACACCGACGCACCGGCGCGATCAGCCTCCGCAGCTTCTGGGGCCGCCGAGCCAGGCGCCTGTTGCCAGCGCTCTACCTGCTACTGGTCGTCGTCTCGGCGTGGTGGCTGGTGTTCGCGCGCGACGAGGCGCACCAGATCCGGGGCGACGTCCTGGCCGCGCTCACCTACGTCACCAACTGGTGGCTGGTGTTCTCGAAGCAGTCCTACTTCGCGCAAGCGGGCCGGCCCTCGCCGTTCCGGCACCTCTGGTCCCTCGCCGTGGAAGAGCAGTTCTACCTGCTCTGGCCCCTGATCTTCGTCGGCGTCATGAAGCTGGTGGGAGGTCGCCGCCGGCCCGTGCTGGCCGGCATCCTGGCGGCCGCCGGGCTCTCCGCGGTGCTGATGCACTTGCTGTACAACCCGGCCGCTGATCCGTCCCGGCCCTACTACGGCACAGACACCCGAGCGTCCGGCCTGCTGCTCGGGGCCGCTCTGGCCTTTCTGCTGCCGCCATGGCGCATCAAGGCCAAGACCGGTCATCGGGCGCCGCTAGTCATCGACGGCGTCGGGGTGCTGGCCATGGCCGGGCTGGCCTGGTTCTTCGTGCGGGTCAACGAGTTCGACCCGTTCGTTTACCAGCAAGGGTTCGTCCTGCTCGACCTGCTCACCGTGGTGGTGATCGTGGTGGTCGTGCACCCTGCGGGGGTGGTGTGGCGGTGGCTGCTGTCACTCAAGCCGGTCGTGTGGGTCGGGCAGCGGTCCTACGGCATCTACCTCTGGCACTGGCCGGTGTTCGTGCTGACCCGCCCGCACCTGGACATCGGGCTCACCGGCATGCCGCTGCTGGCGCTGCGCATGACCATCACGATCGGGCTGGCTGAGCTGTCCTACCGGTTCCTCGAACAACCCGTGCGCCATGGCGCCGTTTCCCGGTGGGTCGCCGACGTGCGGGCGGCACGGGTCGAGTCGACCGCGGAGCGGATCGGCCGGCCAGGTCGCACGGCGGCCACCGTCGGCGCGGTCCTCCTCGTGGTCGGCGCCGTGGCTGTGGGCCTCACCCTCGCACCGACCGCCCAACCCAAGCCGCCCGCAGGGTTCGGCGACTCGTCGGCCAGGGAGGCAGGCACCATCCCGCCGCCGACGTCGCCGGGCCTGCGAACGACGCTGCCGGCCACGTCCGCGCCGACCGTGCCTCCCACCACACTTCCGAAGAAGAAGGTCGGAACCACCCTCCCGCCTGGTTCGAGCACGCCGTCGACGCCCCCCGCCTCGACCGCGCCCCCGACCACCGCGCCGGTCGCGGTAGCCGGGTCCGGCATCACGGCCATCGGGGATTCGGTGATGCTCGGCAGCCGGTTCGCCTTGGCCGAGCGGATGCCCGGCATCTACGTGAACGCGGCGGTCAGCCGGCAGTGGTACACCGCGCCGGAGATCGCCAACGCCCTCGACCGGGCGGGTTACCTCCGCCAGACCGTCGTGGTCCACCTGGGTACGAACGGAGCGGTCACGAACGGCGCGTTGGACAAGCTGTTGGACGAACTGGGCCCGGCTCGACGCGTCCTGCTCGTGAACACCCGGGTCGACCGGCCTTGGGAGCAGCTCGTCAACCAGCGGTTGGCCGAGACCGTCTCCTCGCATGCCAACGCACGCCTCGTGGATTGGTACGCCGCCAGCAACGGTCACCCCGAGTACTTCGTCCACGACGGCGTCCACCTCACCAAAGACGGCACCCACGCCTACGCCGACCTGATCGCCCAGTCCCTGCGTTGATGAGGCGCCACCCGTTTCAGTTGCGCACCGTTACTTGACCACGCAGCTGCTGAGGCAATGGTCGGCGCAGTCGGAGCGCCACAAGGTCCTGCTCCTCACCGGCGCCACCCTCGTCCTCGCCCTGCTCCTGCAGGTCATGGCCGCGACCAAGGGACGTCACATCGTCAGCGACATCCCGACGTTGTTCGACCTGCGGGGCATCAGGCCCTCGCAGCCGCCCTACCTGAGGAGGCCGCTCGAGTACCCCGTGCTCACCGGGCTGGTCCTGTGGTTGACCTCGTTCCCGGGCACCACGAGGGCGGCGTTCTTCGCGGTCAACGCCGCCGTCCTGGCCGCACTGGCCTTCGTCGTGTCAGTGGCGTTGCAGCGCCGTTGTGGCCAGCGAGCCAGGCGTTGGGCGCTCGCCCTGCCGTTGCTGCTCTACGCGTTCCACAACTGGGATCTCGTAGCCGTGGCACCGGCCGTGACCGGGCTGATCGCGTTCGAAGCTGGATCGGACGTGCTGGCCGGCTTCCTGCTGGCACTGGGCGCCTCGGCCAAGCTCTTCCCCGGCCTGTTCGTGCCCGCTCTGGTCGTGTCCCGCCTCCGATCAGGCGACCGTCCCGGCGCAGTGCAGCTGGCCGCGGGTTTCGTCGCCATCGTCTCGGCCACCAAGATCCCGGTGCTGCTGCTCAACGCCCACGGGTGGTGGTTCCCGTTCCGCTTCCAGAGCCACCGCACCGCGGGCTGGGGAACCGTGTGGTTCCACCTGTTCCACCTCCCGGGCATCCACCCGTTGCTCGTCGGCCATCTCGTGACTGCCGCCAACGTCACATCGTTGGTCGTGTTGCTGTCTGGCTCGCTGTGGGTCATGTGGCGCGCGTGGCGATCCGACATGAGCCCCTACGCCATCGGCGCGTTACAGATCGCGGTCTTCCTTGCCGCCAGCAAGGTCTACTCGCCGCAGTACGACCTGTGGTTGGTGCCGTTCTTCGTCCTGCTGCCTCTCAGCCGGCGGGTCTGGTTCGCGTTCTGTGCAACCGACCTGTTGATGTACCTGGTGGTGTTCGGCCACGTGTACGGCACGGATCGACCGGACCTATGGATGATCGGGGTCGCCGCCGTGGCCCGTCTGCTGGTCCTGTTCGCGGTGGTCCGTGCAGTGAGCCGCGGCCCGATCTCGCTCAGTCCGGATCGACCTGTCGCAACACGGTCAACGACCGGCTGATGGTCCCGACGGCTGCGCAGGCGGAAGCCGACCACGCCCCGGCTGGAATGGCGGGTTCGGCGGTGGACAGCTCTACGGCCCACCGAGAACCGAAGCCCGCACCGGGCAAGGTGAACGTCACGTCCAGGTGGTGACCGTTGATCAGCAGCAGGAACGGGTCATCCTGCAGTTCCTCACCATGGTCGCCGGGATAGGGGAAGTCGGCACCGTTCAGGAACAGCCCGACGATGCGGTTGTCCGGCTGCTGCCAGTCCGTTGGGGTCATCTCCTGACCGTCGGCCCGGAACCACCACGCGTCGGGCAGGCCGTTGTCGCCGTTGGCTGAACCGCCCAGGAACGTCCGGCGACGGAACGCCGCGTGATCCCTTCGCAGAGCGATCAGACGCTTGGTGAACGCCAACTGGTCGCGTGCGGACTGGTCGTGGTTCCAGTCGAGCCATGACAGCTCGTTGTCCTGGCACCATGGGTTGTTGTTGCCGTTCTGGGTCCGGCAGATCTCATCGCCGCCCAGCAGCATGGGCACACCCTGGGACAGCAGCAGCGTGGTCAGCAGGTTGCGACGCTGACGGGCCCGCAGCTCGATGACGCACGGATCGCTGCTGGGACCTTCGACACCGCAGTTCCAGGAACGGTTGTCATCCGTGCCGTCCTGGTTGTTCTGCTGGTTGGCGTGGTTGTGCTTGTCGTTGTAGGAGGTGAGGTCGGACAAGGTGAAGCCGTCATGCGCGGTGATGAAGTTGACCGAGGCGGACGGCGTGCGGCCGTCGTCTTCGTAAAGGTCACTCGATCCGGCCAAGCGGACGGCGAGGTCCGTCACGCCGGCCGCGCCCCGCCAGAAGTCCCGAACCACGTCGCGGTAGATGCCGTTCCACTCGCTCCACAGCACGGGGAAGTTGCCGACCTGGTACCCGCCGGGGCCGACATCCCACGGCTCGGCGATCAGCTTGACCTGGGACAGCACCGGGTCCTGGTGGATCACTTGGAGGAACGCCGAGAGTTGATCGACGTCATACACGTGGCGGGTCAAGGCGCTGGCCAGGTCGAAGCGGAAGCCGTCCACGTGACAGTCGAGGACCCAGTAGCGCAACGAGTCCATGATCATCCGCAGGACGCTCGGATGGGCGACGTTGACCGAGTTCCCGGTGCCGGTGAACTCGTTCATGTACAGGCGGGGCTCGTCGTGGATCAACCGGTAGTAGGTCGGGTTGTCGATCCCCTTGAACGACAGCATGGGGCCGAGGTGGTCACCCTCGGCGGTGTGGTTGTAGACGACATCGAGGATCACCTCGATGTCAGCCCGGTGCAGCGCCTTGACCAGACCCTTGAACTCGTTCACCTGCTCGCCCCGTCGACCGCTGGCCGCGTACTGGGCATGGGGGGCGAAGTAACCAATCGAGCTGTAGCCCCAGTAGTTGGACTGACCCTTGTGGTGCAGGACCCGCTCGTCGGCGATGTGGTGCACCGGCATCAGCTCCACCGCGGTCACACCGAGGTCGCGCAGGTAAGAAACGGCTTCGGCGGACGCGAACCCGGCGTAGGAGCCCCTCAGGTCTTCGCGCACGTCGAGGTGGGCCATGGTGAAGCCCTTGACATGGACCTCGTAGATGACCGTGTCGTTCCAGGCGGTCCGCTGCGGCCGGTCGTCTTCCCAGTCGAACGACGGATCGATCACGACGCACTTGGGGATGGCCGGGGCCGAGTCCTGGTCATCCAGGTCGAGGTCTGCCGCGACGAAGTCGCCCGGGACGTGGGGCAGCGCGTTGGCTGCGTCCCAGTCGACCGGGCCTTCGATGGCCCGGGCGTACGGGTCGATCAGCAGCTTCGCGGGGTTGAAGCGCTTCCCATGCTCGGGTTGCCAGGGGCCGTGCACCCGGTACCCGTAGCGCTGCCCCGGCCCGATGCCGGGCAGGTAGCAGTGCCAGTTGAACGCCGTGCGCTCCTGCACCGGGATCCGCTCCTCGTTTCCGGCGTGGTCGAACAGGCACAGATCCACCCGCTCGGCGTGCTCGGAGAACAACGAGAAGTTGACACCCGCTCCGTCCCAGACCGGCCCGAGCGGGAACGGCTGTCCTGGCCAGACCGGGCGATCACTCATCGCTGGGAGGTGGCGCTCAAGCGGGCTACTCGGGCACGAGCCACACGGCGGCCAACGGCGGCAGGGTCACTTGGGCCGAGCATGGCTGCCCGTGGAAGGCGATCGGTTCAGCGTCGGCCGCGCCGAGGTCGTCCACGCCGGAGCCACCGTAGAGCGATGAAGCCGTGTTGAGCACTTGGGTCCAGCGGCCGGCCGAGGGCAGGCCGAGCCGGTAGCCGTGGCGCGTCACCGGTGACAGGTTGACCACGCAGACCAGGACGTCGCTCGGGTCGGTGGCCCGCCGGAGGTAGGCGATCACATTCCGATCGGCGTCTTCCGCGTCCAGCCAGGAGAACCCGGCGTCCTCGCCGTCGAGCTGCCAGAGCGCCGGGTGCCGGCGGTAGAGCTTGTTGAGGTCCCGCACCAACGCATGGATGCCGGCGTGGTCGGCCTGGTCCATGAGGAACCAGTCGAGCGACCGGTCATGGCTCCACTCGCGCTCCTGGGCGATCTCACCGCCCATGAACAGCAGCTTCTTGCCCGGGTGGGCCCATTGGTGGGCCAGCAGGGCCCGCAGGTTGGCGAACCGCTCCCACCGGTCACCCGCCATCTTGTTGATCAGGGAACCCTTGCCGTGGACCACCTCGTCGTGGGAGAGGGGCAGGACGAAGTTCTCGGTGAACGCGTACACGAGGCTGAACGTGAGTTGGTCGTGGTAGTCCCCGCGGTCGACGGGTTCTTGGCTGAAGTAGCCCAGCGTGTCGTGCATCCAGCCGAGGTTCCACTTGAACCCGAAGCCGAGACCGCCGCGATCGGTCGGGCGGGACACCGAAGGCCACGCCGTGGATTCCTCGGCCACAGACACCACCCCAGGAACCTCGGCGTGCAGCACGTCGTTCAGCTCTTTGACCAGCGCGACAGCTTCGAGGTTCTCGCGGCCGCCATGCACGTTGGGCACCCATTCGTCAGCCTGTCGGGAGTAGTCGAGGTAGAGCATGGACGCCACGGCGTCGGCCCGGATCCCATCAGCGTGGTATTCGCGCACCCAGAACAAGGCATTGGCCACCAGGAAGTTGCGGACCTCGGGGCGGCCGTAGTCGAAGATCAAGGTTCCCCAGTCAGGGTGGGCGCCACGGCGAGGGTCGGCGTGCTCGTACAGAGCGGTGCCGTCGAAGGCGGCCAGCGCCCACTCGTCGCGTGGGAAGTGGGCGGGGACCCAATCCAGGATGACCCCGATGCCGTGGCCGTGCAGGACATCGACGAACGCCTTGAAGTCGTCGGGATCACCGAGCTGCGGAGTGGGGGCGTAGTAGGAGGTGACCTGGTATCCCCAGGAACCGCTGAACGGGTGGGTCATCACCGGCATCAGCTCGACGTGGGTGAAGCCGAGATCCACCACGTAGGCCGAGAGTTGTTCGGCCAGCGCGAGATAGTCGAGCGGCTGCTGGTCCTCGCCCGAGCGCCGCCACGATCCGAGGTGCACCTCATAGATCGACAGCGGCGAGATCTGCGGCTCAAGCGCGGCGCGGCGGGTCATCCACTCGTCGTCGGTCCAGGTGTGCCGGGACTGGTGAACGATGGAGGCCGTGCCCGGCGGGCACTCAGCGGCGTAGGCCATCGGATCCGCTTTGAGCATCGGGGGGCCGTGCGCCGGGTGGACCTCGAACTTGTAACGGGTGCCTGCTCCGGCGCCCGGGACGAAGCAGAACCACACCCCGCTCGACCCGAGAGCCGCCAGCGGATCGTTGCGGCCGTCCCACCCGTTGCAGTCGCCCACCAGCCGGACCCCGCTGGCGCCGGGTGCCCAGACCGAGAATGCGGTGCCGCCCACTCCGTCGATGATCGCGACGTGAGCGCCCAGCCAGTCGTACAGCCTCCGGTGGCGCCCCTCGGCGAACAAGTGCAGATCCTGGACGCCGATCAGCGGGGCTGATCGGTCATCCGAGGGAGCGTCAACCGACGCTTCGCGGCTCATAGCGGCTGCCCTCGGGACGCTCCGGTCAACACGAGGGGCATGGGCCCTCTCTATCCCAAAGTGGTCGTGCCCGCACCGTGCTTCGTTGCCAGCGCGACCGGAAACTGCGCACGAACGACTAGCTAGGCTTCGCCGACCCGCACACCCGTCATGCGTCCCAACGGCCAGCGTGGCGACGTTCGAACCAACGGAGATCGAACAGCCGATGCCGCCCGACGAGTCCGGCGTCCAGGACGACGCGCAGCTCTCATGGCGCGCCCTCGGCGCCACTGCCCGCAGCGTTGTGGTGTCAGATCCACACGCCGAGGACAACCCGATCATCTACGTGAACCCGGCGTTCGAGCAGCTCACGGGTTACCGCGCCGAGGACGCGATCGGCCGCAACTGCCGGTTCCTGCAGGGGCCTGACACCGACCCTGCCGAGGTGGCCCGGCTCCGCCGAGCCATCGAGGCGGAGGAGAGCGTGACGGTGCGCCTGTTGAACTACCGCGCTGACGGTACGGCGTTCTGGAACGAGGTGGCACTGTCGCCCATGGTCGGCCCCGACAGCGACGTCACGCACTTCGTCGCCGTGCAAAGTGACGTGACGGCGCGGGTCGTCGCCGAACTGGAGAGGGAGGCGGCACTCGCCGCGGAGACCGAGATCCGGACGAGCCTCGAGTCCCTCCTCGCCGCAGCGCCGGTCGGTTTGGCGTTCTTCGATCGCGAGCTTCGCTTCACCCAGGTGAACACCGCCCTCGCCAACCTGACGGGCTTTCCCGCGGATCAGCATCTGGGCCGGTCGTTGGAGGAGGTCTTCGGTGACCTCGGCGGTGAGATTCGACTGCGGCTGCGAACCGTGCTCGACGGGCGGGAACCGATGCTCGACGTCGAGCTCGAGACGGCCCCAGCGGGAACCGGTGAGCGCCGCTGCTGGATGACCGGGTTCTATCCCGTGCTGGATGCCGGGTCCGTCGTCCGCCTCGGCGCGGTGTTCACCGACATCACCGACCTCCGCCGAGCTGAACAGGAGCGGAGTCGGCTGCTCGAGGGCGAACGGGCGGCGCGGCGCGACGCCGAACGGGCCGGCGAGCGGATCGCGCTGCTGGCCCGCTCCGTCGGCGCCCTGGCCGACACCATGCACCTCGACCGGAGCTTGAGCACCTTTCTCGCCGGGCTGGTCCCCGGGTTCGCCGACTGGGGTGCCATCGATGTCGCCGACGAGCGCGGCGTCTTGCGCCTGGTCGACCAGCAGGCGGTCGACCCGGCGTTCCTGGAACGGTTGCCGCGCCGCGACGGCGACCATGACCACAGCCATCCCACAGCCTCGGCGGCCCGTGCTGCGTTCGACCATGGCCAGCCTCTGCTCGTCGTGGTGAACGCCGACCAGAAGCCTGCGGCGGGGGCGGTGGGCAAGGATCGTGCCCTCGAAGCGTCGCTGGGCCGGTCGGGGTTCCGGTCGGTCATGGTGATCCCGTTGCGCACCCGCGGTCGCACGATCGGTGTGTTGACCTTCGGGCGGGTGAAGGACGAGACGCCCTATGGCGACGACGACCTTGTGCTCGCTCTCGACCTGGCGGGGCGGGCCGCGCTGGCCATCGAGAACGCCCGCCTCTACGAACAGGAGCACCAGGCGGCGGCGACGTTGCAGCGAGCCCTGCTGCCGCCCGCCGCACCTGACATCGATGGCTTACAGATCTGTGTGCGGTACCAGCCGGGTGCGGACGGCATGGATGTGGGCGGCGACTGGTACGACGTGGTCGCACTGGAGGATGGTTCGGTCGTCTTGTCCATCGGCGACGTGGTGGGACACGACCTCGTCGCCGCGGTGCGGATGAGCGAGTTGCGCACCGTGCTGCGAGCCGACACCTCGCCCGAGCCCACGTCAGCTCCCTCGCCTGCGGAGTCGGTCGATCGGCTCGACCGGTTCGCGGGGGAGTACGGCATCGGCTTCGTCGCCACCCTCCTGCACGGCGTGCTCGACCCGAGGACCGGTCTGTTCACCTATGTCCGCGCCGGCCATCCTCCGTTCGCGGTCGTGGGTCCCGACCGAAGCGTCCGGCTCGTGCACGACGGGGGATCACCGCCGCTCGGTCTAGGCGCAGATCGGGTCGACTGCACCACGGTGATACCGCCAGGGGGAACGCTCGTGCTCTACACCGACGGACTGATCGAACGTCACGGAGAGACGATCGACGAGGGGCTGGCGCGCCTGACATCCGAGCTGGCTGACTTCGCCGCGCCGATCACCGGCTGGTGCGATCACCTCTTGAGCGTCCTGGCTCCAGCGTCCACCACCAGCGACGACGTCGCCCTCCTGTTGGCCCATCGCAACGTCGAAGGTTGAGTCTGCGGAGCTCAATCAGTCGGCAGCGGTCGGCCTCAGCTTCGGCGTGCCAGCCCGGCCCTCCACGTCGAACTGGGGCAGCAGTCGATCGAGCCAGCGTGGGAACCACCAGTTGGCGTCGCCCAGCAGCTCCATGGTGGCCGGGACGAGCACCATCCGCACGATGGTCGCGTCGATGAAGATGGCGCTGGCCAGGCCTAGCCCGAACAGCTTGAGCACTCGCACATCGCCGAGCACGAACGACGTGAAGACGCACACCATGATCGCGGCCGCCGCAGTGATCACTCGGGCCGTGGCGGCCAGACCATCAGCCACCGCCTCCCCGTTGTCACCGCTGATCAGGTACTCCTCCCGGACCCGTGAGAGCAGGAAGACCTCGTAGTCCATCGAGAGGCCGAACAGGATCGTGAAGAGCATCAACGGCACCCAGCTCTCGATCGGCCCTGTCTTGCCGATGCCGACCAGACCGCCCAGCCAGCCCCACTGGAAGATGGCCACGATCACGCCGTAGGCGGCACCGATCGACAGCAGGTTCATGATCCCTGCCTTGACTGCCACGAGCACTGACCGGAACACGGCCATGAGGAGCAGGAACGACAACAAGATGACGGCGCCGATGATGAGCGGCAGGCGGGCCGAGATGCGGTCGCCTGTGTCCACGAACGCCGCGGTGATGCCGCCCACATGGGCGGTGACACCCGTCCCCGCCAGGGAGTCGGGCACCGCCGCGGTCAAGCGTCACCCCACCACCGGAAGCGGCGCATCCGCCCCGGAGAAGCGCTCAACGGCCGACGGCCCGCTCCAGTTGAGCCTTGTTCATCTTCGAGCGTCCCTTGATCCCCTTCTTACGAGCCTCGTTGTAGAGCTGATCTCGGGTGCGGCCTCCGGCCCCGGTGTGCGACCGCTTGCCACCCCGGTGACCCGACGACACGTCTGTGAGAGAGGACCGGCTTGCCGTCTCGGACTCGCCGGCGCGAGCCCGCTCCTTGTTCACCGTGCGAGCGGCTATCTCTTCGGCCTTGTCCTCAGGGGCACCGCGGTCGATCTGGCTGTCCTTGATGTGTTCGTACTGACGCTCCCGCTTCTTGGTCCAACCCTTCGGCGGCATCAGCGCTCAGCCACCGGACGCGGGAACGGCTCGGGGCCCGGACTTGGGACCGGATCGGGGTTGGGGATGGGGCTCGGCGGTGGCAGCGGGCCCGGATCCGGCGAGGGACCTGGGCCGGGCAGCGGCATCGGACCGGGCCCAGGCTCAGGAGCAGGGCCTGGAACTGGCTGCGGCGTCGGAAGAGGGTCCGGATCAGGGATGGGGCTCGGATCCGGCATCGGGTTGGGCTCGGGTTGGGGAACGGGATCGGTCATGGTCATCGCCTCCTTGTTGCACGCGGTCTACCCGTTGTGAGCCGATGCGAGTCCCGCCGGCCCGAGGCGGACGGCCGGCGGAGCTCGCGGCGGGTGATCCAGCGATCAGCGATGGGTCCTACGCTGGCCCGCGCATCAGACAAGGAGTCCGCCGTGCCGATCAACCAGCAGCGTGGTGGTCGGCGTTGGGTTCCGGGTCGACGAGCGGTAGCGCGGTACGGCGTGCGGGTATCGCTGCTGATGGCCGCCATCGCGCTGGTCGCAATCCCCTTCAGTCTCCTCACGATCCAGGTCGTGCAGGCCGGCCCGCTCACCCGCGCCGATCGGGGGATCGCCGAGAACCTCAACGACCACGTAAGAGGTCACCGATTCGTGGTGGACGGGCTGCAGGTTCTCAGCTTCCTCGGTAAGCCGGTGTGGCTGTTCGCGATGGTCGGGATCCCGGTGGTCTGGCTGGTCGTGCGCGGCAGCCGCAAGCTGGCCCTGTTCCTGTCCATCACTGCGATCGGCGGCAGCATCATCGATTCAGTGGTGAAGCTGGCAGTGCACCGGTCCCGTCCGGCGCTCAGTCATGCGGTGGCCCACGCCTTCGGCAAGAGCTTCCCTTCAGGCCACGCCATGAGCTCGACCGTGTGTTACGTGGCTCTCCTCTTGGTGTTCCTGCCCTCCGTACCGCACCGCCGACGGCGCCTGACGATCGTGGCCGTGGTGGTTCTGCTGGTCGCCATCGGCGCTTCCCGGTTGGCCCTGGGAGTGCACTTCCTGAGTGACGTGCTCGGCGGCTGGATCCTCGGCGCAGCATGGCTGTTGGCGTCGGTAGCGGCGTTCGAGGTGTGGCGGGAGGAACGCGGCCGGCGCCGGACCGAACCGCTCGAGGAGGGGATCGAACCTGAAGAGGCGCCAGAGGCACCCGGCGCTGATGCGTAGCCGGGCGCGAAGCGACGCCCGGAACATCCGGGCGCCGCTTCGGGGACTGCTGGTTGAACCGCTCAGGTGCTACTTGTCGCGGTGCAGAACGTCTTGAACCTTGTCCTTCACCGAATCGACGGCGCCTTCGGCCTTGTCCTTCACCGAGCCTGCAGCTTTGTCGGTCTTGCCCTCGCGCTGCAGATCCTTGTCATCGGTCAGGTCGCCGGCGGCCTCTTTGATACGACCCTTCACTTCGTCACTGTCTGGCACGAATGCCTCCTGCGTATTGAACCCGGCGGCGGACTGCCGGCCGGTGGATGCACTCTCCTACCCGCTGTCGCCGGGTCGATGCCTCGCCAGCATGCGGTCGTCAGGCGTGGCATGGTGACACGAGGCCCCCCGGCTGCCCTTTCATGACTCGCCATCCCGTGGACGAAGCGTCGTGCCCTGCCCGGCCAACGGCGGATCCCCTGCACCGACCGCGTTCGCCTTTGGTCCCACTGAGCATGGCATTCGCCCTACTGGCCGCAGTGGCGCTGTTCACAGTGACCGGCCCGGCCGCTTCACCAGCGTTCGCGGTGCCCGGCCAGACCCCAGCCGCTCCGCCGCCTGTGCCGCCGCCGAAGGCGGCGATCGTCGTCGACGCTCGTAGTGGCGCCGTCCTGGAGGCCAACAACGACCGCTCTCCCGTGGCGGTGGCCAGCGCCTTCAAGATCTTCACGGCCCTGGTCGTCCACCGGAGGGTCAAACCGTCGGACCTCGTGCCCATCTCCCGTCGAGCCGAGAGCATGCCGGCCCGCAAGATCAACGTGAAGGCCGGCCAGCGATGGACCGCCGATGCGCTCCTGCACTCCATGCTCCTGGCCTCGGCCAACGACGCCGCGGTGGCGATGGCCGAGCGAGCGGGCGGCGGCACCACCGCGGGGTACGAGCGGCTGTTTCGCCGCGAAGCTCGAACGCTGCACCTGCAGGACCACCCCACCCTGCATGATCCGGCGGGCCTCGACGACGAATCTTCGGTGGGCGGCGGCAACCTGATCAGCGCGCGGGACCTGGCCATCGTCGCCCGAGCCTTCCTGCGTCAGCCGGACCTGGCCTCAGTGGTCAAGTTGCCCGACTACCGGTTCGCCGGCGGCGACGGACTCCAGCATCGTGTCGTCAACCACAACCGGTTCCTCCGCAGCTACCTCGGGGCCATCGGGGTCAAGACCGGGTACACGCGTCGCAGCGGGTACACGCTGATCGCCGCGGCCCGGCGGGACGGTCACACCTTGATCGCCATCGTCGTCGAGTCGGCCAACCCGATCCCCCAGGCCAGTGCCATGCTCGACGTCGGCTTCGCCGCGCTCAAACATCACGAACGCCCCTTGGGATACTTGCCGGGCTCCACGGAGCATCGTGGTCTCCCGCCAGACAGGAGACCAGCGGCCGACCGCACGACTGTCGCCCCTTCGAAACCGCCGAGCTCGCGTGCCGGGCCGCCGGCCGTTTCAGCCACTGCCGCGGCACCCCGACGTCACTCGTCGCACCGGCTGCTCCTCGGCCTGATCCTCGTGACCTTCACCTTGTGCTCAGCGATCGCGTTGCGCCGGCGCACGGTCCTGCGGCGTCAGCGGGCCCGGCGGAGAGGCCATGACAACCAGCCTCGAACGTCCAAGGCGGGCCATGCGCGTCGCGAGCCGAAGGTCTAGCTGTACTCGGCCAGGACGTTGGTGACGTGTTGACCTGAGGCGAAGACCTCCGGTGCAGTGGAGATAGCCGTCTTCACTAACCGGAGGTCTTCGTGGGTCACCGTAACGCCCGTCTCACTTTTC